>Ga0268299_1001619_pt1 | contig 36368 bp, 25 predicted proteins | sample NOBtaG_FD_193484 | JGI IMG/M metagenome (GOLD analysis project Ga0268299, IMG submission 193484) | Activated sludge microbial communities from bioreactor in Nijmegen, Gelderland, Netherland - NOB reactor | ecosystem: Engineered > Bioreactor > Aerobic > Activated sludge | place: Netherlands... | reverse complement strand
AGCGCAGGGCAGCGGTTGAAGCGACGCAGGACAATCTGCGCCGTTTGGAGGCCACCGTCCCCATGGAGAACGAGCGCGCGGAAGCCTATCGCGCGCTGTTGGCTCAGCAGTATGTGTCGAAGATGGATTATCTGCAATTCGAGCAGCAGCGCATCGACAAGGCTCAGGAATGGGCGGGACAGAAGAATCGATTGCGTCAAGATCTGGCCGCACTGGCCGAAGCGCGGCAAAACTATCAGGCACTGCTCTCAGAGTTTCAGCAGTCGAAACAGGCGGAGCTGTCAGCCCTGGAAACGAAAAGTGCGTCATTGCTCCAAGAGGTACGTAAGGCGGGCCAGAAAACCGCATTGCAGAAACTGGCGTCTCCGATCGACGGCGTCGTCCAGCAACTGGCGGTGCATACAATCGGCGGTGTGGTGACACCGGCTCAGCCATTGCTGATCGTCGTCCCCCAGGATCATCCGGTCGAGGTAGAGGCTCAGCTTGAAAACAAGGATATCGGGTTTGTACGGGAGGGCCAGGTGGTTGAACTGAAGGTCGAGACGTTTCCCTTTACCTTGTACGGGACTATTCCTGGAAAGGTGTTGACCGTCTCGGACGATGCGGTACCGTTAGATAAGGAGAAAGGCGGCCTGGTCTATGTCAGCCGGGTGAGTATGGATCGGGCCACGATGCAGGTGGAAGGCAAGCAGATCCACCTCTCGCCTGGCATGGCGGTGACGGTGGAGATTAAAACCGGACAGCGGCGGGTGATTGAGTATCTCCTGAGTCCGTTGTTGAGATCAGCGCAGGAAAGCCTGCGGGAGCGGTAAGAGCGAAGGCGTGCAAGGATGAGTCATCCTCGTGAGCAATGGAGAAAGTGCCCAATGCTTCTCTCGCACAGTACCCTGGGTGACGTCGATGAAGGGGTCGCTTGATGATAGCACTCACACTGCTCTTCGTGTCGATTCTGTATGGATTGGCTGCTTGGTGTGCGATCCGAATGCTCGGGTGGCTCGGGAGGATATGTGTCTTTCCACCGCTTTCGACGAAAGTAGCGCAGGGGCTCACTCTGGCATTGTTTGTCTTGTTTCCGACATGGGACATCGTACCCAGTCGGTTGTATTTTGAACATCTTTGTGAGACGGAGGCCGGCGTCAAAGCATTCAAGACAATAGAATTGGACCAGTCCTATTTTAGGGCGGATGGAAGGCCGGACGATAGAAAGCTGTTGGATAGGTATGCGCAGTCAAGTAAACGGATTCCGGACTATTCCCGATGGGCGCACATCGTCAAGGTAGAGGGCACCATTCAGGATAAGAAAACAGGTGAGCTGCTGGGAATCGCCACCGATTACTTATATTACGGAGGATGGGTTAGTTCTCGCATCTCACCAATGTCTCCGATAACGTGTCCAGCCTATCCTAACTATCTTGTCCACGACATTATTTGGCAAGAGATTTTCAGGAAAAGTTAAATATTCTTTCTGAGAGGACTTTGAGATGCCCGAATCTATTGGCGCTTATTTCCAAAATGCGCAACTTGCGATGGCTGCATATGCAGAGATCACTGCGGGGATGTCGACGCAGCGATACAAAGAAGCTCTGATAGAAAATGGATTTACTGATTCCCTCGCAGACATCTTTATTGCCACTTATGGGGTTGCAGCGGATACAGTCACCGATCCTACGACAGGGTTGTCCGTAACGCTTTTTCAGAACATTGCGACCGGCGAGAAAATACTGGCGATTCGTGGAACAAATCCTGAAGAGATCAGTGACCTTATCACAGATGGCCTCTTGGTGGCCGGAGAGTCGGCCACATTAAATCCTCAGTATGTAGCGCTCCAGGCCTACTATGCACAGCTGATTGAGCGGGGGACGCTCCAACCCAATGAGCTGTTCTCCGTGACAGGCCATTCACTCGGGGGATTTCTTGCTCAGGCCTTTACGGTCGACCATGCAACGAACATCCGACATACGTATACATACAATGCGCCGGGTATTGGGGGCGCAGTGATCGAAGTGTTGGAGCGGCTGGGCGTCGCGGAGCATACGGTTCCCTCAGGCCTCATCACCAATATCGTCAGCAAGAACGGGTTATCCATCGCTGCTGGACTCGGAACACAAATTGGTACTCCAGTCGACATCTTTATCGAAGAGACCGGGCTCAATACCTCGTTCCATGACCATCAAATAGCAACCGCCACTGACGCCCTTGCGTGGTACGACCTTGCTGCGACCATTGACCCGACAATCAATGTTGCCACAGGGACACGATTCCTCGAAGCTTCATCATCGATACCCACCCGCCGGTTAGAGACGAGCCTTGATGCCCTTCGCGTATTGTTCACAGGCAATCGAACGCCCACCCCCGTAGGCCCATCCGGGATGGGTGATCCGGAACGAAAGACGTATTATGCTAATCTCCTCAGTCTTCGGGATAGTGTTTTAGGTAGCAATATTTATCGCTTTGTCGATCTGGTCGGGATGTCGAGCAGCGCCGTCTTTGGTGAGGCTCGAAGCCTCTCCCCCGATGGCCTCGCCTACCGTTATGCGCTTCGCGAACTGAATCCATTTGTGGTAACAGGCGTCGACTACTTGGGCATGCACAATCAGGATCATTCGCTAGATCTATATGATGCCAATACTGGTACTGGTGTCTGGACTCAGATGGCACTCAGCGACCGAGCTGAATTGTTGGCCGAGAAAGTTCGCTTCAGCCAGGCCGATGGGACTCCTTCCAGCCAAACATCGTTCGTTGATGAAACAAGCTTCTTCGACAATCGTCGTGGCGCAGCAGCGACAACGGCCGTGATATTCGGAGATGCTGAGGGGCGAGAATATTCAGGGAGGAGCGGAAGCGACCATATCTATGGTGGAGCAGGAGAAGACAAAATTCGCGGGGCTGGTGGGCAGGATTATCTCGAAGGCAATGACGGCAAGGATGAACTGTATGGTGGAGCTGAAAACGACATCCTGCTTGGCCAGCAAGGCGATGACAGGCTAGATGGCGGGACGGGCGTCGATCGCATGAGTGGTGGGGTCGGCGACGACATCTACATCGTGGATAATTCAGGCGACAGCGTCGTGGAGTTTGACAATGGCGGAGTTGATGAGGTTTTTGCTTCGGCCAGTTTTTCCCTTGGCGTTTACGTGGAAAATCTGACCCTGACCGGCATGGGAAACATCTCCGGAACAGGTAACAACCTGGACAACCGAATCACCGGGAACAGCGGTAATAATCAGCTCACGGGCATGGGTGGTAACGACCTCCTGAAAGGTGGCATTGGATTCGATACCTACGTCTATTGGTCCGGCGATGGCGTGGATCGAATCGAAGATAGCGACGCACAGGGGCAGATTATATTCGACGGTCGTGTGTTGCAGGGCGGTATTCGCCGTGGAGGTGATGCAGAGAATACGTATACAAGCTTGGATGGCCGAACAACATATGTCGTGTCAGGAACTGATTTGGTCGTCAACGGCGTGCTCATCGTCAACGAGAACTCTCAAAGCGGTCAGATGGGGATTCAACTTCGGGACATGTCAGGGATGCCGCGCGACACGGGAGTTCCGACAGGACCGTTTACCGACACTTATATAGGCGATGCAGATGCCGAGGGATGGTTTCCGGGAGGCGTGGGCGCGATAGAGGTATACGCCAATGGCGGTAACGATGTGCTTCATGGCGACCATGCGCCGATACTTGGTGCGTTCGATGATTTGCTGGATGGCGGTGCCGGTAATGATGTGTTCTTCGGGGGGTACGGGAATGACTATTTGATCGGCGGATACGGTGATGACTATGCCCTTGTAACCGATGGGGACATGTTTCTTGGTGGCGATGAGGATGACTATGCAGTGGGGACGGCGAACTATTTGACCTTCGCGGGACCGATGATTGGAAGTGGGGCGCACTATGCCGACGGTGGGGCAGGTAACGACACGTTGATGGGCGAGATGGGGGCGGATGTGCTGTTGGGCTCAGACGGGGATGATGTGCTTCGGGGAGAAAATCGTCCCACGGGTTGGATTGGGCTGGTGTACGACAATTCTACATGGAATCGAGTGGCACAAGCAGGGGTCGTTTCGTTGTCCGGTGGCGACGACTACCTGGATGGCGGGGCCGGCCACGACTTGCTTGTCGGCGATGGCGGGAATGACATCCTCCTCGGCGGACCCGGTGACGATCGGCTGTACGGTGAGTCAGATTTCACCCAGACGATTGCAGGCGATGATTGGCTTGACGGGGGCGAGGGAAACGATTGGTTGTTCGGAGGCGCTGGAGCCGACATGCTATCCGGAGGTGATGGGGATGACCTCTTGATTGGCGATTTTTCTGGCGATCCAGGGGCCGCCGATATTCTTGACGGTGGCGCCGGAGCTGATGAGTTACAGGGGGGCGGTGGCGACGACATTCTCTACGGCGGCACTGGCATAGATCGGCTTGCAGGGTTTGGCGGGAATGATGTGCTTGACGGAGGCGCCGACAACGATGAATTGCAGGGAGGCTCCGGGGACGATTCTCTGTGGGGCGGCCTAGGGCATGACCGAATGACCGGGCAGGAGGGCGACGATATACTTTTTGGTGATGAAGGAGATGATGAGCTGGAGGGTGACATTGGGAGCGATGTGTTGTTCGGCGGGGAGGGAACCGACGCACTTTTTGGTCAAGATGGGGATGATGTGCTGTCCGGCGAAGCCGGCGATGATGTGTTAAACGGCGGACTCGGCAATGATCAGCTCGATGGCGGCGATGGGGTAGATGATGTGCAGGGTCGGGAGGGAGATGACTTCCTGGCCGGGGGCGCAGGGAACGATTTTCTTTACGGCGACGGGAACAATCCTACAGTTCCGAGTCTCGTTGGTGGAAACGATACGTTGGCTGGCGAGGATGGGGACGACCAGCTCTGGGGCGGTGCCGGACAGGACCAGGTATTTGGTGGTGACGGCGCTGATCAACTTATTGGAGACCTTGGAGATGACAAACTGTACGGTGAAGCCGGCGATGATCTCCTTTATGGGGATTCCCCATTCTTTCCTGGCCAGGTAGGCGCGGATGTTCTGGACGGTGGAGAGGGGAATGATGTGCTGGAAGGCGGCGGTGGAGACGATGACCTTCAGGGCGGGGTCGGAGATGATCATCTGGTCGGGGGCAGCGGACTCGATACCTACCGATTTAATCTGGGTGATGGTGCCGATACGATTCAGGATGATGGGGTGCAAAGCAATCGCCTGGTGTTTGGTGCCGGCATCACCGCCGAATCGCTGAGGCTGGATGTGGCCCCAGACGATTCTCTGGTCCTGCGCGTGGGTGCCGGCGGGGATTCGATTCAAATCATGGGGTTTGGCTTGAACGCTTCTGCGGATGTTCACACCATTCGTCGGTTCGAATTTGAGGATGGGACGGTGTTGACGGATGGTGAGCTGCTCGCTCGTGGATTTCAGTTATCCGCCCCAGCCTATGGAGGCTCGCTGCATGGAACCAGCTACTCCGACCACATTCAGGGGAGCCCAGTGGGAGACTGGTTGTATGGGCGTGACGGAGCTGATGTCCTGCTCGGCGGGCTGGGCGATGATGTGTTGGAAGGCGAGGAAGGTGATGATGTATTAGATGGTGGCGCTGGAAACGATCGGCTGTATGGAGGCACAGGAGGCAACATACTGCATGGCGGTGAGGGGAATGACCTCCTGGGTTCAACAGGTCTCGGCGATCAACTGTTCGGTGGTGCGGGGGATGATGAATATCACCTTCGTTCGATGGGCCAAGTCGTCACTGAGGAAGTAAATGCGGGTCGGGACACGATCTACCTCACTCCGACAGAGTCGCTTACGTTTCAGGCCCCTGACAACGTTGAGAATGTGAGGATCGACGATGATGTGTACCTCGGTCCGACGATGCAAGTTCATCTAGTTGGGAATACGTTAGACAATGAGCTATCCGGTTCTCACAGGCTGGACGGACAAGCAGGCCATGATATCTTGATCGGGACCGGCGACAATACGTTCGTGTTCGGCCCTGGGTACGGGCAGGACGTGGTCCGGATGGGACTACAGGTGTATGACCACTCGGGACTCGATCAAGTGGAATTCCTCGAAGGCGTGGCCCCCTCCGATCTGAGTCTTGAGCGACAGGGGCATGATCTCGTCGTGAAGATCACCGGCACTGCCGACGAGTTGCGCGTGCAGTCCTACTACGAGTCTCCTGCGAACATGATCGATCGTTTCCTTTTTGCGGATGGGACGGTCTGGACATCTGGAGACATCGACGCCCAAGTGCGAATCTTCCTCGGCGTTGAGACCGACGAGTCGCTCTATGGTTCAACTGGAGACGATATCATTCGAGGAATGGGGGGCAATGATCAGATCAGGGCCAGCGCCGGAAATGATGTGCTTGACGGAGGCACGGGAAATGACTTTTTGGAGGGCTGGTCGGGAAACGATCTGTATCTCTTCGGACGCGGATATGGACAAGATTCCATCGACGAACAGGGCGATGCAGAGGATGTGGACACACTCCAGCTTCTCGATGGAATCGCTCCTGGCGATGTCACATTGCGAGCAACGGCTGACTTTGGACCTGATGCGATCCTGACGATCAATAGTACGGGAGATCAAGTAAGCCTTGGCGGGTTCTTCTTGTCTGATGCGTGGCGCGTTGATCGAATCCAGTTCAGCGATGGGACTACCTGGGATTACAACGCGATGCGTGCTCGCACGGAAGGTGTGAACCTGATAGGTTCTGAGGAGACGGAGTATCTGTACGGAAACGTGACGAACGATACGTTGTTCGGGTTGGGGGGAGATGACACGCTCTCCGGAGGAGCCGGAAACGATACGTTGGATGGAGGGATGGGTGCGGATGCCATGACCGGTGGAACCGGAAACGATCTCTATGTGGTCGACAGTAGTGGTGACGTGGTGACGGAGCACACCGGACAAGGGACCGACACTGTGCAGAGCAGCCTGACCTACACGCTGGGGGCAAATCTTGAAAATCTGACCCTCACGGGAGGGCTTGCCATCAATGGTACCGGAAACTCGCTCAACAATATTCTGATTGGAAACGCTGGAGCGAATGTCCTGACCGGTGGGGCAGGGAACGACACGTATGTCGTTGGCGTTGGCGATACGGTTGTCGAGGCGGCGAGTGCCGGAATGGACACGGTCAAGTCCGATATCAGTTGGACACTGGGAAACAATCTGGAGCATCTCATGCTGACGGGCATGGCGGCCGTCAACGCGACTGGTAATAGCCTGGCTAACACCCTGACCGGTAACAGCGCCACCAACATTCTCAACGGCGGGGCTGGGGCAGATACGCTTATCGGAGGGCAGGGGGACGATCTGTACCTCGTAGACAATGTCGGCGACAAAGTTACCGAGTTAGCCGGTGAGGGTGTAGATTCGGTTCAAAGTGCTGTGACGTATACGCTGAGTGCCAATGTGGAACACCTTACGCTGAGCGGTACTGCCGCGATTAACGGGACAGGAAATGGACTGGACAACGTTCTCGTAGGCAACAGCGCCCGCAATCGGTTGACCGGTGGCGCGGGAAGCGATACGTATGTCGTTGGCGCTGGTGATACGGTGGTCGAGGCTGTGAATGCCGGCATCGATACGGTGCAAAGCTCGGTGACCTGGACCCTTGGGAGCAACGTCGAACATCTTGTCCTAACCGGATCTGCGGCAATAAACGGGACAGGCAATGCATTGGCAAACATGATCACGGGAAACGGCGGCAATAATTTCCTGACGGGAGGAGGCGGCAACGACACCATCTCAGGCGGACAGGGAAATGATGCATTGAGCGGTGGCGCCGGCAACGATATCTTTCAGTTTGCTCAGGGAGATGGCCAGGATCTCGTTACAGATGCCAGTGGCACCGGTGATCGATTGAACTTTTCGGCCGGGATCAATCCCCTGGATCTCATGTTGAGTCAGAGTGCCAATGACTTGCGCATTGGAGTATATGGCTCGACCGATCAGGTGACGATCGCCAACTGGTATGGCGGAGCAGCCAACCAAATTGAAACGGTCCAGGCCGGCAATGGTCAACAATTGCTGAATACCCAGATCAATCAACTCATCCAGGCTATGGCGGGATTCACGCAGCAGACCGGGCTGAGTTGGGATCAGGCTATTGCCCAACGGCCACAGGACGTGCAACAGATTCTTGCCGCCAACTGGCAATAGGAAAGCTATGTCGCCCTGCCGCCAGGGTGGGGCGACATCTACCTCGCTCACAGGGATTTCTCCAGGTGCCGCCGCTTCCTGCGACCATCGCTCGCCTGACCTGTTACTCATAAATGCTTTACAGCGCATGCAGTTGCGCGAGGCTTGTTCGCCCATACCAAAGAGGTACGGCCTCTGTGGAATGGCTGAACGAGGTGGCGATGATACAGTCAGAACATTCGAGTAAGCCAAGAGCTCAGCATTCACACACCACCATAGTTTCGTTTGTGAGGAGGCCTAGGATGTCGCAACGAATCATTCTGTACGCTGCGTTCTGGATGTTGATGGTTGGGGGAATTGAAGGCTGCACGACAATGCAGCCTGGGTCGTCCACCACGCTCCCGAGTAGCGCATTTTTTCAGGCTGACCCCGGAGAGTTGAAGCCGCTTCAGGCGATTGCCCATGCCCAGGATGCGCGAATGAAGAATTGCCACAAGGGGCCTGCCTGCGAGGATGCGTACTATACCCGTGCGCTCGTGGCGCTGTTCGAAAATCGAGCAGATGCTATTACGGTCTTTCAGGAGTTGCGCACGGCCATGCCGAACAGTCGGTACGAGGGGGCGACGACGGGTTGGCTGAATCTGCTTCAGGACGCTTCAGTCTCTTCTCCCAATCATAAAGCGCTGATGGTGCAGCTCAAGCACGAGGTGTTGCAGCATCTGCTGGAACGTCAGGATCTCACGGCGGCGCGGGCCATCAAGGACCATGAGCGTCGCGTGGCCGACCTCGTCCGGTAACCCACCTCCGTCTCGCCTACCAGTTGATCGGCCGGCAGGTCCCTCCTGCCGGCCGTGTTGTTTCCATAGAAATCGGTGTCGTACCGCTGAGTTTCTTCGTCCAGCCTCGGGATTGGAAAACCTCTGCCGACCGTCCCTCTCCTTTTCTCTTCCTTCGTTGCGCAGTTGAGTTTGGCCTCATGCACGGTTACACTTTGCGGAACTGAAGCGTCTGATTGTTGGCCCGCGTTTCTCGAGTGGGAGGTTTGTATGCGTGACTTCGGCATAACGGTCGTGACGTTGGCACTTCTGGTTTCCGGGACCTGGGGTGTTGCTGCGGAGGAACCACGGCCTGCGGCAACTGGCCAGCAAGGAGCCTCCACTGTCATTCAGGGTAAAGACGGTGCGCCGATGGTGTTGATCCCGGCCGGAGCGTTTACGATGGGAAGCAACGACGGCCTTCCCGCCGAACGGCCGGAACATGTCATCACTCTTGATGCCTATATGATTGACCGATACGAAGTGTCTCTTCGCCTCTATCGAACGTTCCTTCAGGAGGCACAACGTGACGCTCCGCCGACCTGGGACGATGAGGCGGCGGAGACGGTGGGAGATCGTCCAGCGGTTGGAGTCAGTTGGGCCGATGCGTCAGCCTACTGCACCTGGGCCGGGAAGAGGCTGCCGACGGAAGCCGAATGGGAGAAGGGAGCGCGGGGAACGGATGGGCGAAAATACCCATGGGGATCTATGCAGCCGTTTGTGGACATTGCCAATTATAATCGCGGAGTGTGGGTGAGTGAAGCGGTGACGCTCGTCGGTGTGGCAGGCGGTGTCGAGGGCATGAGCGTTCGTCATGGCCTGAAGGAGGGGGGGCGGAGCCCCTACGGCCTTCACCACATGGCCGGCAATGCGGCGGAATGGGTGGCTGATTGGTACGATCGCGAATATTATGCGAAGAGCCCCGAGAAGAATCCCACTGGCCCGGAAAAAGGGGAAAAGAAAGTGATTCGGGGAGGCTCCTGGTCTGATCTGCCGGTGGCGCTGCGAGCCTCAGCTCGTGTTTCTGCGGAGCCGGACTTTCAGGATCGTGCGATCGGGTTTCGCTGTGCCATGAATGCTGCACGGCAGTGAGCGGCCATTCCGCGACTTGAGGCACCTGGCATCTGGTCGCTCGGCGGAAATGCCCCATAGTATGGTTTTAGCCACACGCGCGGAAGGGTCGTTCTTTCTGCTCATGCTCGGTCCAACATCTTCTCCACCGGTTCCACCCTCGAATCAAAAGAGCAAGGCTATTGCCGCGTTTGTGGCGGGGTTTGTCCTGCTGGTTGCCTTGGCCGGGATTCAAAATTCACCTACGTCGTCGCCCGTCCCGCCGGCGGTTCCTCAGATTGACTCGAACATGATGCCGCTGGTGACCGGTGAAGAGCCGATTCAAGAACTCTTCGTGCGTGCCGGGTGTACGGTCTGTCATCAGATTCCAGGAATTGCCGGAGCGAACGGAAAGGTCGGTCCGCCTCTGTGGCTGGGCAAGACTGGTCCAAGTCGTCTGACCGACCCGCGATACCGGGGGCAGGCGCAGACGGTTCGGGAATATATTGTAGAGTCGATTGTGTCGCCTGGCACCTTTGTGGTTCCGGGTTTTCCCCCGGATACGATGCCGACGTGGTACGGAAGAAAGTTGAGTGCCGGGGCGTTGAATAAGATCGCCTCCTACCTCGAGGAGGCGACGGGAGAATCCCCGTCGGAGGCTCGTTGATGGAGGTCCCCCGCACGGTCTCGAGAGAGAGTCGTCCTCAAATGAGAGCCCGCGCGGCCCTCAGGTCGTGAGGCTCACCGCTTCTTGCCCGCCGTTTGGCCCATCTGTCCCTGGATCTGGAACCCTTTTTCATCACGGTCATTCTTGTCCAGGAGTGCCGCGACTGCTTCGTCGCCTTTCAGCCCGGCCAGTTTAATCTTGAGACGCAGGTTATTCGCACTGTCGGCGTTGATCAACGCCTGTTCAATGCTGATCTTGCCGGCCTTGTAGAGCTGCAGCAGCACGTGGTCGAACGTCTGACAGCCTTCATCGATGCCCTGTTCCATGGCTTCTTTTAACGTATCGATCTCCGAGCGCTTGATGAGGTCCTTGATGCGCGGTGTGTCCAGCATGATTTCCAAGGCGGGCACTCGGCGTCCGTCAAGGGACGGGATCAGACGTTGGGAAATGATGGCTCTGAGGTTCAATGAGAGTTGCAGATAGATTTGTGCATGCCGTTCCACCGGGAAGAAGTTCATAATGCGCTCGATGGATTGATTGGCATTATTGGAGTGCAAGGTTCCGAGGCAGAGATGGCCGGTTTCCGCGAACGTGATTGCCGCTTCCATGGTTTCCGTGTCCCGGATTTCACCGATGAGAATGACGTCCGGGGCTTGCCGCAGAGTGTTCTTCAGCGCATTGCCGAACGAGTGGGTGTCGAAACCGACTTCGCGCTGGGTCACGATCGATTTCTTGTGGTGATGGACGAACTCAATCGGGTCTTCCACACTGATGATGTGTCCCGCATGCACAGTGTTCCGGTGATCGATCATTGCCGCCAAGGTTGTGGACTTTCCTGACCCCGTGGCGCCGACGACAAGGACCAGCCCTCGTTTGGTCATGGCGATGTCTTTGACGATGGGCGGCAAATCCAATTGCTCGACCGTCATGATTTCCGCCTTGATGTGCCGAAACACCAGCCCGACGTTGCCCTTCTGCCGAAAAATATTCACGCGGAAACGACCCAGGTCTTTGTAATAGAGGGCCAAGTTCATTTCCATTTTCTCTTCGAACTCTCCCCGTTGTTGCCCTCGCATGAGGGCAAGCGCCAACGATTCCAATTGCTCGTTGGTGAAGGGCGGCGCATCGGTGCGATGCGTTGAGCCATGGATGCGGTAGATGGGGGGCGCATCGACGGTCAGATACAGGTCGGAGGACTCTTGCTTGACCATGACTTCGAGGAGCGTGCGAACTTCCATGGAAGGCCTCTTGTGCTACTGGCTAAAGGAGTGCCCGAAACAGCGCCTGGTTAGGCGGCCCCCGCGCTGAACAGGTTGGGGTTCATGCTGCGCGACTGGGCTTCGGCTTTTGTCACGAGGCCGCGTGTGGCCAGATCGAGCAGGGCCATGTCCATAGTCTGCATGCCGTCCTTCTGGCTGGCCTGCATGATGCCGGGAATTTGATGGAGTTTGCCCTCGCGAATGAGGTTCCGCACCGCCGTGGTCCCCACCATGATTTCCACTGCAGCAATGCGGCCGCCGCTCTTCTTCTTGAGCAACGTTTGTGTCAACACCGCTTCCAGCGTTTCCGACAGCTGTGCACGGACCTGCGCCTGCTGGTTCGGCGGGAAGGCGTCGATGATGCGGTCGATGGTTTTCGGTGCGCTGGAGGTGTGGAGGGTCGCGAAAACCAGGTGTCCGGTTTCGGCGGCGGTTAAGGCCAATTGAATCGTATCCAGGTCCCGCATTTCGCCGACGAGGATGATATCAGGGTCTTCGCGGAGGGCGGCGCGGAGCGCGTTGGCAAACGACAGCGTGTGTACACCCAGTTCCCGCTGGTTCACCAGGCATTTTTTGGATTTATGCACGAATTCCACCGGGTCTTCGATCGTGAGAATGTGGCCTTCAAAGGTGTTGTTGAGATAGTCGATCATGCCGGCAAGGGTGGTGGATTTGCCTGAGCCGGTCGGCCCAGTGACCAGGATGAGTCCCTTTTCCCGGTCGCAGAGTTGCCTGAGAATAGGCGGCATCCCGAGTTTTTCGAGCGGCAGAATTTCGGTGGGAATAGTCCGGAACACGGCGCCCAATCCCCGACCTTGCACGAACACGTTCACCCGGAAACGAGCGATGTCACCGAGGTCGAACGAGAAATCGCATTCCCGATGTTCCTCGAAATTCTTGCGTTGTGCGTCGCTCATCATGTCATAGATGAGCGCGTGGGTTTCGTCCTGCGTCAGCGGAGGGTGATCAAGTTTCTTCAGGTCGCCATGCAGGCGAATCATCGGTGGCTCCCCGGCACTGATGTGACAGTCCGAGGCTCCCTGCTGGACGCCAAAGGTCAATAGTTTGGAGATATCAATCATCGCAGCGCTCCGTATGAGTTATGAAACGATGTGAAGAAACGAGCGTAGGAATGAATCAACCATCATGGCTCGTCGAACTGGTTCGATCATGCCACAGCAAGGGGGGAAATCAAGAAAATATCCAGAAAAGAGGAGACTGGAAGGGGCGTGTTTCGGCCCATCCACAGCGTGTGAGTTCAGCTTAGATGAGGTTGATGGAGCGCCCGGCTTGTTCAAGGATCACGAGAGCGCGATCAATCTGTTCGGGGGTGTGATCGGCGGTGATGGTGAGGCGAATCCGGCTGGTCGCGGGGGGAACTGTCGGTGGGCGAATCGCTGGGGCGTACACCCCATGATCAAAGAGCGACTGGGCCATGGTCATGGCGCGATCGGGATCCCCGACGATGATCGGCAAGATCGGGCTTTCCGAGGCGGCGAGGTGGAAGCCGAGCCGACCGAGCCCTTGCGCCAGCTGCGCGCGATTCTCCCATAACCGGGTTCTCCGTTGCGGTTCTTGTTCGATGATCTGAAGTGCGGCGACGGCAGCAGCGGCGCTTCCCGGAGACGGTGCCGTCGTATAGGTAAAGCTCCGGCAGGTATTGACCAGGTAGGCGATGAAGGAGGCGGAGCCGGTCAGGTAGCCTCCCGCACTCCCCAGGGCTTTGCTCAAAGTTCCCATGTGGTAGGGGACGCGTGGCTCGACCTCGCAATGCTCCAAGGTGCCCCGTCCCGTGCGGCCCAAGATGCCGGTGCCGTGCGCGTCGTCGACATAGATCATCGCATCGTACCGTTCGGCCAGCTGTACGATGTCCTGCATCGGCGCGATGTCTCCGTCCATACTGAAGAGTCCGTCGGTGACGATGAGAGTAGGCCTACCCGAGGGCCGACGGGCCAACAGTCGCTCCAGGTGATGCATGTCACGATGGTGATACACGCGGAACATGGCTCCACTCAGGCGGCAACCGTCAATCAGGCTGGCATGGCACAAACGGTCGGCAAGAATAAGCCCGTTTTTTCCGATCAGGGTGGGGATGGCACCGATATTCGCGAGATACCCGGCCGCGAAGGTGAGGGCAGCTTCGGTGCCTTTAAAGCGGGCAAGGGCTGTTTCCAATGTCTGATGGGGCGTCAGGCTGCCGCAAACGAGGCGGGCCGCGCCGGCTCCGGCGCCGTAGTGTTGTGTGGCCGCAACAGCCGCCTCTACGACGGTTGGGTGGGTAGCCAAGCCGAGGTAATTGTTCGATGACAGCAGGATGACCTCTCGCCCATCCAGCACAACCGTCGGTCCTGTCGCAGAGACCATGGTGCGAAGCCGGCGACGGAGATGCTGGTCCTCGAGTTTGTGCAGGTGCTGTTCGAACATCAGGTGGTACGTCTCCGGCAGGGGGTTAAGATTTGACAAGCCTGAGTGCTCCCTAGTATAAGGCGATCGGTTCTCAGAAACGACCCTTTGCTGTTCCGAGCCGAGACAACCGACTGTCCATGAGTTTTCGCATTCGAGTGCCCGCAAAAGAAGATCCGCTCGACGAGGCCCACTTGATCAGTGGCGTCGATCGGTTTCTTCATGTGTTGCAGGAGCAACGTCGTGCGTTACTGGTCGGGGTGGGAGTGGTGCTGGTTGCGGGCGCCGTGGTCGCTGGCGTGATCTGGTACGACTATCAATCGACCTTGAAGGCTAGGGAACTCGACCAGGAAGCGACCCTTCACTATCTCAATCGGCCGGCAGATGATCCGAAAAAAAGTCAGGAACAACTGGCGCAGGCGATCACTCTCTATCAGCAAGTGATCGATCAATATCCGCGGAGTCCCGTGGCCCCGGTGGCCTTGTTCCATCTCGGAAACGCGCAAGTCCTCGCGAATCAGGTCGATGCGGGCATTGAAACCTATAAGCGGTTCATGTTGCTCTACAGCTCCAATACCTCTCTCCTGGGGCTGGTTCAGCAGCGGCTGGCCTATGCCTATTTGGCAAAAGGAGAGCGGGACCAGGCGGTGAAGGCTTTCACCGGAATTCTTGAAATCCCGGGCGCATTGAACAAGGACCATGTCTTATTTGAGTTAGCAAAGATTGAAGAGTCGCAGTCCAGGCCGGAGGGCGCCATCGCGCACTACCAGGATTTGATGAAGAATTACCCCAACTCGCCCTTCACCAGTGAAGCCGCGGTCCGGGTGAAGGTGTTGGAGGTCAAGAAGGCCCCGGACAGTCCAGCGCCCGCCGCGTCGCCAGCTCCTGCAGCCAGTGCACCCGCTCCCAAGCCTGAGCCGCCAGCCAAGGCCAAATCGGGGCAACCTACTGCCCCGGCCACGAAGAAGAAGCAAGAGTAGTCCTCACTCGCAGAATCTCCTCCGCTGGTACCAAGCGCAATCAGCCGATGCCGACTTAGTTGGCAATGACGAGGCGGCTTCCTGCCTTAATAGTGGGGCCGGTGAGGTTGTTGCTGGACTTGAGAGTCTTCACCGAGATGTTAAATCGTTTGGCGATCTTCTCCAGGGAATCGCCGACACGGACGCGGTACCAATGCCCGGAGTCCGGTTCGCTCTTCACATGCCGCCCTTTCACGAGAACCGGCCTCGGCAGCGGCGGGAATTTGTGGGTCGGAGCCCGGTCCAGCATCTGTTCAACTTTTTCCCTGGTGCCGACCGGTACCTTGAGGTGATATTCGGGGTCATCAGGAGGCGTGGCATCCCGTCGTAATTCAGGGTTCAGCACTTTCAATTCCTGATACGAAATCCCCGTCACATTGGCAATCGCCTTGAAGTGAATGGGCCGCCGCACTACCACTTCCTCGAACTGATGGGGGCGGACGTCGTTCTGGGGAAACCCGTACCGATCCGGGTTCTTGGCGATGATGGTGGCTGCCATAAAACGCGGCACGTATTCCTTCGTTTCCCGACGGATGAGGCGGGTCTTTGCGATATCAGAGAAGCTCTCGGCCTGTGCCGTATGCAGGGCTCGCATGACCTTGCCTTCTCCGGCATTATACGCGGCCATGGCCAAAGGCCAGGTTCCAAATAAATCGTAGAGGTCTCGAAGGTAGCGTGCGGCTGCCACGGTCGATTTCACAGGATCTCGCCGTTCGTCGACATAGCTATCGACGCGTAAACCATAGACTTTGGCCGTTCCCTTCATGAACTGCCACGGCCCGGCTGCTCGTGCACGCGAATAGGCATGGGGGTTGAACCCGCTTTCAACCAACGACAAATAGATCAGATCGCTCGGCAGCTGGAATTCCGTGAAGATGCTGTCGACGAGCGGGCGATAGTGGCTGAGACGGATGAGCCATTGTTCGAAACGGTTGCGAATGGCCACATTGAAAAACCGAATGTGGCCCTGAACGGAAGGGTCTACCACAATCGGTACGTTGTACTCGGGAACACTCTCTGATTCCTGGCCTTCTTCAGCCGCCGCTGCCTGAACAACCTCGGTGGGTGAGGTCAACAAATCTGCAAATCTGGCACTGTTGCCGGGCAGTGGTTTGAATTGCAGCAGGGCTTCGGCCGGCGGGACTTCGGTTGACGGTTCGCTCGCGACGGCTGTCGAAGATTCGGTGGCTTCGACTTCTGCGGCGGTCGCACGATCCTCTTCATCCAGCACGTATTCCGGTTCCTGGGCGAGGGGCTCGGGCTCAGGTTGGGCGATTTCAGCATTCTCTGTCGGAGCGAGAGCGTCGCCTTGGTCCGTGAGAGGCGATTCTGCTGCGGCGATGCTGGTCCACGACAAGGCCAGCAGGTACATCGAGAGGAGCGGGAGCGAGCGAACACCAGCGCCGATGAAACGTGCATGCATAGGGACACCCACTAGACTGTTTCGGGGAATTGCGCGGTTCCTGAACTCTCGGAGGGTAGCCTATCGAGGAGGTCCTGGCTTGTCAAGAAATTGAAGGAGTTCGAGCGGAGATTTTGTTTGCCGGCGTCCCTCGGCTTTATAGTCCAACAGGGTACGGGGTCGATGACGAATTTTCAGTGACTACGTATGGCGTCGACCTCGTGAACATGCTGAAAAGATAAGCAACTTCAAGGTTCCTTACCTTGACACCCGGGGGGGGCTATGGTAGCGTACGCCCCTTCTAAATCCCTGACATTGTTCGTTCCGTACAGCGAGGAGGATCGTTTCATGCTCAAGCGGTATCTGCTGGCTCCCGGCCCGACCCCTGTTCCTCCCGAGGTGCTGCTGGCTATGGCCAGACCGATGATTCATCACCGGGCTCCTGAGTTCGATAAATTGTTTGCCGAGGTTCGTGAGGACCTCAAGTGGCTGTTCCAAACCCGGAACGAGGTGTTGATTCTTGCAGCGTCCGGAACCGGCGGCATGGAAGGTTCGGTGTCAAACTTCCTCTCCCCCGGTGATAAGGCCCTTACGATTAATGGGGGGAAATTCGGCGAACGGTGGACGAAGCTTTGTAAGACGTTCGGCGCCCAGGTCACGGAGTTAAAGGTCGAATGGGGGCGGGCGATCGATCCGCAGGCTGTTGCCGACGCCTTGAAGAAGGATCCGTCGATCAAGGCCGTCTATGTGCAGGCAAGTGAAACGTCCACGGCGGTGGCCCACGACGTCAAGACCCTGGCCGAAATCGTCAGGCCCCACGAAGAGACCATTCTCGTGGTGGATGCCATTACGGCACTTGGCGTCCTCGACCTCAAGACGGATGCCTGGGGACTCGATGTCGTCATCACGGGATCGCAAAAGGCCTTGATGCTGCCTCCGGGATTGGCCTTTGCCAGCGTGAGCGACAAGGCCTGGCGTCTTGCGGATAAGGCCAAGAATGCCGCGTTCTATTTTAATTTTAAGCGGGAACGCGAGAATCAACAAAAAAGCACGACGGCCTATACGCCGGCGGTGTCGCTCATTCTTGGCCTCAAGGAAGTGATGAACATCCTGAAGGCCGAAGGGTTGGAGGCGGTCTTTGCCCGGCATGCCATGTTGGCCACGGCCATGCGCGAAGGTGTCAAGGCTGCCGGTCTCGCCATCTTCCCGCAGGAGCGCCCAAGTGACGCGTTAACCGCCATTTCGGCGCCGGACGGTGTGGACGGTCAGGCGGTCTACAAGAATTTGCGCACTCAATACGGAATGACGGCCGCGGGTGGCCAGGATCACCTCAAGGGGAAGATCTTCCGTATTTCACACATGGGCTATATCGACAGCTTTGATGTCATCACGGCCTTGGCTGCGGTGGAAATGGTCATCAAGGGCTTGGGCTATCCCGTGAAATTGGGCAGCGGAGTGGCCAGAGCACAAGAAATTATTATGGGGAAGTCGTAAGTCACACAGTCACTTTCAGGTAAGGCGTCACGACAATGAAAATCTTGGTCAGCGACAGTCTGTCGAAGCAGGGGGTCGAGGTACTGGAAAAAGCCGGCTTTACGGTAGTGGTGAAAACCAAGCTGCCCAAAGAGGAACTACTGAAAGAAATCAAGGATGCGGACGGCCTGATCATCCGTTCCGGGACGAAAGTCACGGCAGAAGTTATCGCGGCTGCTGAGCGCCTAAAGGTGGTCGGACGAGCCGGTTCCGGGTTGGACAATGTCGATACGCCCGCCGCAACCCGTCGCGGTATTGTGGTCATGAATACTCCCGGCGGCAATACCGTGACCACTGCCGAGCATACGATGGCGATGATTTTCTCGATGTCGCGTCGTATCCCGCAAGCCACGGCCTCGACCAAGAGCGGCAAGTGGGAAAAAGAAAAGTTCATGGGCGTCGAGTTATGCAACAAGATCCTTGGCATTGTGGGAGTCGGGCAGATCGGAGGCTATCTCACCAAGCTTGCCCAGGGAGTCGGGATGCAGGTGCTGGCCTATGACCCCTACTTGGCTCCCGAGCGGGCCGAAAAGATGGGTGTCACCATCGTCGATCTTGAAGAACTGTTTCGCCGAGCCGATGTGATCTCGGTGCATACTCCTCTCACGCCAGAAACCAAATCGCTCATCAATGCACAGGCTATCGCCAAGATGAAGCCTGGCGTCATGATTGCCAATTGCGCTCGAGGCGGGATTGTGCATGAGGGCGATCTCTGTGAAGCGCTGAAATCCAAGAAAGTCGCGGCGGCGGCATTCGACGTGTTCGATGATGAGCCGGTGAAGGCGGACAATCCGCTGCTGGCGTTGGACAACTTCATTTGTTCGCCGCACATCGGTGCGTCCACGACGGAAGCGCAGGAGAATGTGGCCGTTGGAATCGCCGAACAGATCGTCGCCTACTTCACCAAGGGAATCGCGCGTGGGGCGGTCAACATTCCGTCCGTGTCTCCGGAGTTGTTGCCGCAGCTCCAACCCTATCTCTCCCTCGGCGAGCGTGTCGGCCTGTTGCAGTCCCAATTGCTGGAAGGTGGTTTGGAGCGATTAACTGTCGAGTACAGCGGGGATGTTGCCGCGTTGAATGTCGCGCCGTTGACAATCGCCGTGTTGAAGGGGCTCTTGACCCCGATTCTGGAAGATCCCGTCAATTACGTGAATGCGCCCGTGGTCGCCAAGGAACGCGGCATCGAAGTCAAAGAAGTGAAGATCAGCGATGCCGGCGATTTCACCAGCGTCATTCGCGTACGCGTCGAAGGGGGGAAGAAATCCCATCAAGTGGCAGGAACGCTGTACCACCGGAAGGATCCCCGCATTATCGAAATCGATCAATTCAAAGTCGAGGTGGTGCCGGACAACCATCTGCTGTTGATCCTCAACGAAGACCGTCCGGGTGTGATCGGCACAGTCGGGCATATTCTTGGCGACCACAACATCAATATCGCGCGCATGCAGTGCTCGCGGGAGGAGCGCGGCGGGAAGGCCCTGCTGATTTTCGGCCTCGACGCACCGCTGCCGACATCCGTCCTCCATCAGATTACCAACAGCAAGCACATCCTTTCCGTGAAGGTCGCCGACCTGTCGAAAGGATTGTAACGTGCCCAGCAGTCGATCATGGGCTTCCGTTCGTTGAAGGCCCCGTCTTCCTCCACCCCGCTGGTGGCTGGCCGGGAACGGTCGCTCATTCCTGTTGGGATGAGCACCATTCTGCCGGACGCCGCGCGTCGTATTCGTCGTCTTGAAGACACGCTGCTCGCCGTGCTTGTCCGTGGCCGCTACGACGAAATCATCCTGCCGATGTTCGAATATCTCGACGTGCTCGCACCGGGTCTCGAATCGGAACTCATCGAAAAATGTTATCAATTGGTCGATCGGACCACCGGCCGCCTGATGCTCCTGCGACCGGACGCAACGGCGCAGATTGCGAGAACCGTAGCGATGGGCATGATGGGGGATCGGCTGCCCTTGCGACTCTGTTATCGCACCTCTGTGTTTCGGTACGAACGGGAACATGCGGGACGTGACCGTGAGATTTTTCAGGTCGGGGCGGAACTCATCGGGATTGATGGAGTGGCTGGTGATGCGGAGGTGTTGACGCTTCTCCTGGAATGTCTGTATCAGGTAGGACTGTCCTCGTTCACGGTCGCGGTCGGCCATGTCGGATTTTTCACGGCGTTGTTAGTCCGTTCAGGACTCTCGCCCGATGGACAAAAACGTGTGGAACTCGCGGCAGCACGGAAAGACATGCCGCTGCTTGAAGAATTGTTGGTGCGGGACGGTGTGGCCAAATCGACCGCGCGTGTGATTCTCGAGGTGCTGGAGTTGTGCGGTGGGCCGGAGGTATTGGCGCGGGGACGAAAGCTGGTCGGGCGTGACCGTGCCCTTCTCCGACCGCTTGATCGATTGGCCCAGGTGTACGAACGTCTCGACCCGTCCAGGCGGTCGTCGGTCCTGATTGACCTCGGGGAGTTCCGCGGTTTTGAATACTATGACGGGATTGTGTTCGATGTGTTTGCGCCGGGGATCGGCGCTGAGCTCGGCGGCGGCGGTCGGTACGATCATTTGATGGGGCGGTTCGGTCGTACCGCGGCATCGACGGGATTTGCCCTTGATGTCGATCGGGTCTTCCGAGCTATCGATCCTTCCTGCGAAGATGTGTCGCTCGCCTCCAGTGAATCCGATGCGGGGCGTTCAAAGCCCGTCGCGAATCCCGCCAGGCGGCAGGGGAGGCGAGCATGAAATCCCTTTCCGCCGTGGACCTCACGGCTCCCCGGTTGCCGCCACAAAACCTTGAGGCGGAGCAATCCGTGCTCGGTGCGATCTTGCTGGACAACACGGCCATGGCCAAGGCCATGGAAGTGCTGACGGAGCAGGAGTTCTACCGGACCGCGCATCGTAAGATCTACCAGGCCATGCTGGAGTTAAGCGATCGTGGCGAGGTGATCGATCAGATCACGTTGACGGAATGTCTGAAAGGACGTTCGGAACTCGATGCGGTGGGAGGATCGGCGTATCTGGCGGAATTGGTGCAGGTCGTCCCGACGGCCGCGAACATCCGCTATCACAGCAAAATCGTGCGTGACAAAGCATTGTTGCGGGGCTTGATCGAAACCTCCACGGAAGTGATCACGCGAGGGTACGACGGGACCGCCGCCGTCGATGAGTTACTCGATTTTGCCGAACGCTCCGTCTTTGGTCTCGCCCAAGGTAAGCTGGACCGCTCGTTCACGCAAGTGAATCAGATCATCAAGGAAAGCCTTGATGTCGTGGATAAGTTGTCCAAGCGGAAAGAGCGTGTGACCGGCGTGCCGACCGGGTACATCGACCTGGATGATCTGACTGCGGGCCTGCAGCCGTCGGATTTGATCATCGTGGCAGGACGGCCGAGCATGGGAAAGACCAGTCTGGCGCTTGGGATGGCCCAGCATGCGGCACTTCATGCCGGAACCGTGGTCGGCATTTTCAGTCTCGAAATGTCGAAACCGCAACTCGTCTTGCGCATGTTGAGTTCTGAGGCTCGTGTGGATTCGCACTCGCTCCGAACCGGCAGGTTGCAGAAGGAAGATTGGTGGCGGTTGGCCGAAGCGGCCGGCAAGCTCGAACAAGCACCGATCTTCATCGACGATTCCGGTGCCGTGACGGTGCAGCAGATGCGAGGAAAGGCCAGGCGGTTGAAGGCGGAGCGAGGCCTCGACCTGCTGATCGTGGACTATCTCCAGCTCATGCAGGGCAAAAGCGATTCCGAGTCGCGGCAACAGGAAATTTCCGATATTTCACGCTCGTTGAAAAGTCTAGCCAAGGAACTCAATGTGCCCGTGATTGCCTTGTCTCAGTTAAGTCGTGCGGTGGAGGCCAGAAAACCACCGGTGCCGATGCTGGCCGACTTGCGCGAGAGCGGCGCCATCGAGCAGGATGCTGATGTGGTGATGTTCATCTATCGCGAAGAGGTCTATGAACCGGCCACGGAGCGAAAGGGCATCGCCGACATTCTGGTCAGCAAGCATCGTAACGGACCGATCGGCAAGCGTGAGCTCTTTTTCCACGATCGATTTGCAAAATTTGAGAATCTCGAAACTCGAGAGGTCGTTTGACGCGTTCTTTTCAGGGCCGGTATAATCCCTCCATCGTCCTTGGTTTTCCTAGCAGTATCCCTCAAGTCGAGCGGACCTATTGTGCAACCAACGTGTGAAGAACGTCGGCAAGCGTGCCCCGCTCGTGGGGCTCTGAGGGTGAGAGCGACGGTCGTGTTGTTGGCCTCGCTGTCTTGCGTGACTGCCGCCTGCCAAACCACTCCGCCGGCTCGTCCTGCTGCCCCAGTCGCTCCGGCTGCGGCACCAGTGTTACCGCGCCTCGTCTCTCCTTCCTCGGATTCTCGCGCGTCCTATCATTTTCTGCTCGGTTATCAAGCCGAGTTGGATCAGGAGACCGAGCAGGCGATCAAGGAATACCAACTCGCCCTGCAGACAGACCCCTCCTCTAACTATCTCAAGGCCAGGCTGGCCATATTGAATTTTACGGCAGGTGATGTGCCCGCTGCCGTGCGCTTTGCCGACGAGGTCGCCGAGGCTTCGGGGTTGGATGCGCAGATGCTCGGCCAACTCGGCGGGATGTATGCTGCGGCAGGGAAGCCCGACAAGGGGCTGCGCTTGTTCAATCGTGCTATTGAGCAAGAGCCGCAACGCAGCGAGCATTTCTTTGCCAAGGGGCTGCTGCAGGCGAATCAAAAGCAATATGCTGACGCCGAGGAGACGATTCGTTCGGGCATCAAAGTCAGTCCGGACTCAGCCGTCGGCTACTACTACCTCGGTCGGATCGGCGTAGAGGCCAGGGATTTCGACAAGGCCACGACTCATTTCGAGCAGGCGGTGACGCTGAATCCCGCCTTCGAACCGGCGTACGTCGCCCTGGGATCCGTCTATGAAGCGAAGCAGGATCGCGACAAAGCCATCGAGATCTACCGCCGCTATTTGCAGGGGGTGAATCCGAAGAACCGCGAAATCCGGCACCATCTCATTCGCCTGCAAGTGTCGGCCAAGCAATATGACGAGGCCTTGAGAGAGCTGCAGGAGATTTTGGCAGAAGATCCGTCAGACCTTGACGCGCAGCTCAGAATGGGACTGGTCTATGGCGAGCAGAAGAATTATCCCAAGGCTATTCAACAACTGACGCAGATTCTCACCGTGCGTCCAAGCGAGCTCAAGGTTCGCGATTACTTGGGGTATCTCTATGAAGAAACCAGAGATTATCCCAATGCGATTGCGGCCTATCGCCACAATCTCACGCTTGAGCCGTCATATTTCGAGGGGCATTTACATTTGGGGGTGTTGCTCTACCGGACCAAGCAATATTCCGAGGCCATTCAACATTTGCGGGAAGCCAGTCGGTTGAATCCCAAACAGCCGGAGACCCACATCGTTCTCGGATTGTCCCATTTCCAAGTGGAAGAATATGAACCGTCCCTCCAAGCTTTCCTGGAGGGGATACGTCATAACCCCGACAATGCGGATCTGCATTTTAACGCCGGCACTGCCTACGATAAATTGAACCGATTCGAGGAGGTGGTGAAGTCGATGGAAACCACTCTCGCGTTGGACCCGCACCATGCCGACGCGTTGAATTACCTTGGCTACAGTTATGCAGAACGCGGCGTGAAGATCGAGGAAGCGATCTCGCTGACCAAGCAGGCCGTTGCGCTCAGGCCGACCAATGGATACTATGTGGATAGCTTGGCCTGGGCTTTCTTCAAGAAGGGCTTGCTGGCAGAGGCTCTGACGGAGATGAAGCGCGCCGTGGCGCTAGTCGGCGACGACCCGGTGATTTATGAGCACTTGGGCGAAATTTATCTGAAGCAGCAGCACCTTTCCGACGGCCGGGAGGCACTCCTTCATGCGCTGGAATTGGATCCGTCCAACGATAAGCTGATGCAACGATTTCGTGATCTCGGCTTAGGCGATCCCTCCAAGGAAGAGCGGATCCGTCAGGCCATCCGGCGTGTCACCGAGCGAAAAGCCTCTTCCTCGACTCAATAGTTCCTATCTATTCTTCTCCTGAGATTATTCGGCCCGTTCCCCTCATGGTTGGCTTCTGGGTCGCACCTCCGCCCCAGAACTTGCCTCTCTCTTCCTGAGTATTACGCGGTCATTTCAGCCTCCCCTGTGCCCGAGACCCTGCTGCTGTCCGCCGCACCGTGACTGTTCGATTCAGCCAATTTTTGGCACTTTCCTTGATGACACCAGCCCCTCTCGCCGGCGTTTGCCTCAGGTCGACTCGCCCGGCACAGAAAAATGTCAATGGTGGCCGTTGTTTAGATAGGCATTTTTTGATGCGCGGCTTTGTGGCATAAGCCCTGCTTGTAGAAACCGCAAGATTGTGACGCCGCCATCCAAACAAACTGGGTTCACGCTGATCGAACTCATGGTCGTGGTGGTCATCGTGGGCATCTTGGCGGCCTTTGCGATACCGAATTTTCTTCGATACAGGGCTCAGGCTATGCAAGCCGAGGCGCGCTCGAACTTGGCGGGTATCTTTGTCGCAGAGACGTCATTTTACAGCGAACGGAAAGAGTTTGGAAACTTTACGGATATCGGATTCGCGATCGCCGGGGGCGGGACGAACCGATACACCTATCGATCTGGGTTGGGGATCGGGAGTGGCATGGGAGCGAACGGGGGGATGTTGTGCGGACCTACCGGCAGTTGCGACACGATCCGGACAGAAACACCGGCTGTAGGAACGATTCCCTATACCGGCATCGGGGGTGTTGCCACGACCTCCTCCTCAGGATTTACCGCGACCGCTGCGGCAGATCTGGATTCGGACCCGACTCACGATGGCTGGTATGTGAATGATGCCAAGAAGGGGTTGACCGCTGCGGATCCGAACGACGTGACCGGCTGACGGTGGCACCAAAACTTGTCATGTGGTGACGGAAAACGGAATCGGGCATCGACGGGCGAGATAGAACGAAATATGGCGATGGACGTAACTAGGCGAAATATGAACGCAAAGACACAGAAATACAGGAAGGAGGTGTTGGGCATAGAATCTGCTATTCCCAAGATCTGCTACGCGTGAAGGCGCAGTCCTAACCGAGAACACAGAAATGAAGCCTGTGTTGGATGAAGTGGTCACAATAGGAAAGGGAGGCATTATGTTGAAGCAAGTGAAGGGTCAAAAAGGTTTTACGTTGATTGAGTTGATGATCGTGGTGGCGATTATCGGAATTTTGGCGGCCATCGCCATTCCGAACTTCTTGCGGTATCAAGCGAAGTCGCGCCAGTCGGAAGCCAAGACCAACCTGGGCGCGATCTTCGTGGCTGAGACGGCCTACCTCAGCGAAAACTCACGTTATGGCAGCTTCTCTGAAATCGGGTATGCCCTTGCCGGCGCGACCAATCGGTATACCTACCGGAGCCCGGCGGCTGGCGGTAACGCGGCATCAGGTGGCACGGCTTTTCCTGCTGCCAACTATGACCAAATTCCGTGTGGTGCGCCTGCGGGTTGCACGGTTCAGACTGACGCATCTCCTGCCGTGCCGTCGAACGCAAGCACGACGGCGGGTGCGGTCGGCTTCACCGCCTCAGCGGTCGCGAGCATCGACAATGATGCGACGATCGATGGGTGGTCGGTCAATGATATCAAGGGTGGTTTGACTCAGGCGGTTCCCGACGACGTGATCAGCTAACGATCACTCGTAGGAGTGCTTAGGGACGGGGGAGGAACGATGTTCCTTCCCCGTTGTCATTTCGGCTGATGGCTCGCTGTGGTCGATCCCTTTTCGGTGCAGGCCCCATCTGCGCGTTCCCCGGTCGCTCGCCACAGTATTCAATTTCGCTTTGCCGAATCGCGGCTCTCTGATAAAGCAGGAGAAGGCGATGAACGCGCATGTTCGAATGCAATCCAGGAGCAGTCTGTGGTCTGTTCCGCTGGTCGTGACTGGCGCGCTGGTCATCTTCTCCCCGCTCCAGGAGGGCGGTACCACGCATGTCGCGCAGATGATCATTCGCCTTCTGATTCTTGCGTGGGCCGGAGGCGTGATGGCCCTGGGGATTCGGAGTCGGCGTCTGGCGGTGCCCGTACTTCCGGTCGGATATGCGGTCGCGGCGTTCCTTGGTTTTGCGGTGGTCTCGACGATGTTTTCGCCGTACGCTCATGCCAGCCGACAGTGGCTGATCATGATTGTCGGCTACGCAACGTTGTTCTATTTGCTTGTCTCTTTTGTGGACCGATGGGAGCATGTATATGTGCTGACACTGGTGATCGTATTCATGGGAGTGGGCGAAGCAGCCCTGACCATTTACCAAGGCCTCGTCGCGAATGTCGTGAGACCGAGCGGTACGTTCTTTAACCCCAACTTTCTCGCCGGATATCTCACCGTCAGTTGGGCGATCCTTCTCAGCAGCGCAGTCTATGGGTATCGAAGAATGATGGACCCTTCCTGGATGTCTTTTCCGCCGGCGCTGCGGTGGTTCGGTGTCGCTGCATCGCTGGGCGGGATTTTCCTTGCAGTATTGCTGACTCAGTCCCGCGGCGGCATGCTCGTCTTGCTGGTCGCGACGGTGTGTATTTTGACCGTGCGATATGGGTGGAAATTGGCAGGCGGCTGTCTGGTGCTGTTGGTGTCGGCAGGCCTGCTCCTTCCCACGCCGCTCCGGGAACGGGTCCAGGTGGAGCATCAGCAGAACCCTGTCTCGTATGCGCGTTGGCAGATGTGGCAGGGCGCGTTGGCTCAGATGGCCGACCATCCGTTCGGCATCGGACTCGGACTCTATCAATACACGTATCCTCTTTACGCATTTCCGGTCGAAGGTGAGATCGCACGGTATGGAAAGGTCGCCCAGACACCCCACAACGACTACCTTCAAATGGGTGTCGAGATGGGGGTCGGCGCGATGATGGTCTTTGCCATCGGGGTGTTGATCGTGGGGCGAGAGCTCAAGCTCGCGCTGCAGTCACGGCTGTCCCGTCGGCAACGAAGTCTTCTCCTCGGCATCGGAGGTGGGGGCATCGCACTCCTCACCCATGCCGCACTCGATTCGAGTTTGCGCGAGTCGGCTCTGGCGATTCTTCTCGTGCTCTGTGCCGGTCTGATCGTCTCGGTCGTACGACTGGCGAAACACGGAGAGGCCGTCGTGCATGTCGTCCCGATCCGGTTGCGGTGGGTGTGGGGAGTCGGTGTGGCCGGTCTGTTGCTGCTGGTTGCCGTCGACGTCATGCGCCTGGGGATCGCCTGGATGATATTTGACTCGGCCTCACGTCGAGGCACGGCAGGAGAGACGGCCCCGGCCATTCAAGGATTGCACAAAGCGATCGCATGGGACCCTGGAAAGTCTCTGTATCATCACGGTCTTGGGTCCGTCTATGCGAGGGCGTTCGACACATCGCGTGACCAAGAGGCATTTCGCCTTGCGCATGAAGAGTTCAAGGCCGCGATCGAATTGAATCCGTTGGACAGTCGGTTGTTGGGGCTCCTGGCTCAACTCTATATGTCGGCGGCACAGCCTCGATCAGGCCTCGCCGACTCCCTTGAACAACGGAACACGTGGTTGCGTGCGGCACTGCGCGTGTATGCGCGAGCCGTCCAACTCTCACCCTATTCCGCTCCCTACCGCTACGAACAGGCCCGACTTTATTGGATGCTTGGGGAGCCTGGGGAGGCTGAACGGCACGCAATAGAAGCGGAGCGATTAGAGCCGAATTTTCTTCCAGCCCGTGCGCTCCTCGCCCGCCTGTGGATGGATCAGGGACATGTCGATGAAGCCAAGCATGAGTTGCAGCAGATTCAACTGCGCCAAAATCGATACAAACAGTGGAACAAGACCAGCGTCGAGCAGGCCTTCTTGAATGTGGATGTCGCTCCTCTGCGCGCGGCTCTGCATGAAAGGGAAATAGCTGGATGACGCCCGTACCCTCTGGTTCAGCTGTCAAGCGAATCGCCGGTCAGATCCTGTTCGGTGTGGCCTTGCTGGCCGGTGCTTCGGCACTTCTGAACGCCCTCGATCGTGACCGAAATGCCGTCGCACGCGCCGAGCAGCTGGCGTACCTCCCGAAGGGGGAGTATTTGAAACTAGCGGTGCTGGGCTATCGGCAAGTCGTCGCAGACCTGATCTGGCTGCAGGCGGTTCAGCATATCGGCGCCAAGCGCGATACGCAGCTGGGGTATATCTGGACCTATCATGCCGTGGATGTTCTGACGGATTTGGATCCAACCTTCATTCCTCCCTATCAAGCCACGGGTCTATTCCTGGGCGTGCTGGTGGGTCGGCATGAAGAAGGTGTGGCGATCCTGAAGAAGGGTATTCAGCACAATCCGGAAAATTGGCAGTTGCCGTTTCTGGCCGGCTATATCTCGTATTACGAGCGCTGTGATCCGGCGGCGGGTGGGGCATTGTTTCGGATCGCGGCGCGAGTGCCTGGTGCGCCTGCGTACCTCCCGCAATTGGCCGCACGTATGACGGTGGAGAGCGGGGACTCTTCCGCGGCGCTGGAATTCCTGGAGCGTTTTTCCCGGAGCGTCACGGATGAGCGGGTGCGAGAGGCATTGTTTCGGCGGATGAAAGAAATTGTGCAAGAACAAGATCTACGCAGCCTCGAAGCGGGTATCAGTCGGTACCGGGCGCACTATGGGCAGGCGCCGGCAAAACTGGAAGATCTTTTGTTGCGCGGTATCATCACCAGGCTGCCGGTCGATCCGTTGGGCGGGCAGTATGAGCTCAATACTCTGACCGGAGCCGTCAGTGCCTCCTCCACGCGCGAGCGACTTCGGATTCATGAGAAAGTTGCGTGCCGATTGGGACGTGCGACGCAGCCTTGGGGAGGGGCCGGTTCGATGGAGGCCCCGTTGCCGACCGTGCAGTGAGGATGGAGGAGCGCCGTGGATGATATCGTCACCGACAACTTGACCAAATCCTACGCCTCCGGTTGGCCCGGGCGACCGCCGTTTGTGGCGCTGGATGGACTGTCCTTGAGCGTTCGTCGAGGAGAGATCTTCGGCTTTCTGGGGCCGAATGGAGCGGGAAAAACCACCACGTTGAAAATTTTGCTGGGGCTTGTTCGGGCGACGAGCGGACAGGCGTACTTGCTGGGGCAGCCGGCCGGTGATGTGGCGGCGAGGCGCCGAATTGGCTTTTTGCCCGAGTCTCCCTATTTTTACGACTATCTCACCGCTGAAGAGTTTCTGGGGTTTTATGGTCGATTGGCAGGTCTGGACCGCGGTGCCATCACGCAGCGAGTCACGGACCTCTTGGGACTCGTCGGGCTTACAGAGGCCCGCACCCGGCAGTTGCGCAAATTCTCCAAAGGGATGTTGCAGCGTGTCGGCTTAGCTCAGGCGCTGATTCACGACCCTGAGTTGATCATCCTCGACGAGCCGATGACCGGCCTGGACCCGGTCGGACGCAAGCAGGTCCGCGATTTGATCTTGAGCTTGCGCGATCGCGGGAAGACCGTGTTTTTCAGTACACACATTCTGCATGACGTGGAGATGATTTGCGACCGGGTTGGAATTGTCATGAAAGGTCGGCTCGTTGCCAGCGGCCGAGTCGATGAGCTGGTCCGGCAGGATCATACGCAGTCCGTTGAAGTGGTCTGCCAGCAGCTCAAAATCGAGGGGAATGCCTTCATTCATTCGTTGGCCACCCGTGTGTTGCAGCAGGGGCAACAGTGTCTGATCGTCTTGCCGAGCCCTGACGCAGTCGATGCGCTCGTCGGAGAAATTCGAAGGCAGGGTGGGCGATTGTTGTCGGTCACGCCTCATAAAGCGTCGCTGGAGGATCTGTTTTTCCAGGAGGCCACCCAACAGACCTCCCTGTCGCTGCCGCATATGACCGGTGGGAGGGCATCGTAATGGGGGCAATCGGCGTCATTGCATTGAATGCATTCCGCGAAAGCTTGCGAGACAAGATTCTCTATAACCTGGTGTTGTTCGCAGGCCTGCTTATCGGACTGTCCGTGTTGCTGGCGGATCTGTCGATTACGGAACACCACAAGGTGATTGCCGATATGGGGTTGGCGGCCATCAATCTGATCGGGGTCATCATCGCGATTTTTGTGGGTATCAGCCTGGTGAATAAGGAAATCGAACGGCGCACGATTTACACGATTATGGCGAGGCCAATCAGTCGAGCGTCCTTCGTCCTAGGTAAGTATCTTGGCTTAGCACTGACCTTGTTTGTGAATCTGGCCATCATGGTGGCTGTGTTTCTGCTGACCCTCTGGCTCTACCATGTGCCGATTCAGCTCTCCATTTTCCAGGCGGTCCTGCTGATCTTTGTGGAAATTTTGGTCGTGACGGCCGTCGCACTCTTTTTTTCGACGTTCAGTTCGACGACGCTGAGCGCAATTTTCACGCTGGGCTTGTATGTCATCGGCCATCTGACGGCGGACTTGCGGACTCTGGTGGCTAACAGCGAGAGCGGACCGATCAAGTCGCTCGTAGACCTGCTCTACTATCTCTGCCCGAACCTCGACATGCTGAACATCAAGGGGCAGGCCGCAGTGGGGATTGCTGCCGCGCCGGAATATGTCATACTGGCGTCGCTCTACGGGGTGATGTACGCCGGGTTCTTGCTCACCGGTGCCTGCCTGGTGTTTCAGCAGCGTGATTTCTGAGCGGAAGAAGTTCGCGATTCGACACACCACAATCGTCAAGAGTGATCGGTGACATACGTTTCGCCCGCGGGCTGATCGCCATTAGAGAAATCCTTATGCAAGCACCATCGATCTCAGCTGCGCAGGAGACGATAACGAGAGATGTCTACTGGGAACATCTCTGGGATCTTGTGGTGATCTTGACGCAGAAAGAAATGAAATCCCGATACAAGAACAGCGCGCTGGGATATGTGTGGTCCGTGGCGAATCCGCTGTTGTTCGCAGTTATTTATTACATTGTGTTTGGTCAGATCATGAAAGTGCCGATTGACAATTACGCAGCGTTCTTGATTGCAGGGCTTATGCCTTGGCAGTGGCTGGCCAATTCGGTCATTGCTGCGCCCCACGTGTTTCTCGCCAACGCGACGCTGATTAAGAAGGTCCGGTTTCCCCGTCATGTGCTGGTCGTTTCGTATGTGCTGAACGAGGGCATTCATTTCATGCTCTCGATTCCGGTGATTGGAGGGGTGCTGCTGGCGAATGGGATACGCCCATCGTGGAGCTGGTTATTCGGTATTCCGATCCTCCTCGTGGCCCAATTCTTGATCGTCTATGGGATTGCCATTACGCTGGCGTCGTTGAACCTGTTTTTTAGGGATTTGGAGCGACTGACCGCGCTGTTCATTACGGTGTTGTTTTTCTTGACGCCCATTACCTATTCGAGTGCGATGGCACCGGACTCCTATCGCACAGTCCTGTTTGCCAACCCGGTCGCACCCTTGATCGCGAGTTGGCGCGAACTGTTTCTGCACGGACAATTCAGCTGGCTGGTGATTGGATCATGCTATCTCAGCGCGCTTGGCACACTGCTCGCCGGCACCTTCGTGTATTGGAGAATGTCCCCTAAGTTTGCCGAGGTGGTATGACGTCGATCTGCTTTGAGCATGTGTCAAAGTGGTATCCGAGATACCAGTCTCTATCCTACGGGATCAAATCGTCATTGTTGAATTTGCCCGCAACCATTCGCTCGCTGAAGCGTGAACGAATCACGGTGTTGAACGAGGTGTCGTTTCGAATTCGGAGGGGGGAGACCGTAGGGCTGATCGGCCCCAATGGCGCAGGCAAGAGCACCACGTTGGCATTGATGGCCGGCATCGTCGAGGCCGAGGGGGGAAGGGTGTCTGTCACCGGCCGTGTCTCCCCCTTACTGGAGCTTGGCGCCGGGTTCCATTTCGATTTGTCGGGAGCGGAAAATATTGTGCTGCACGGCGTGCTTCTTGGTCTGACACGTCGGGAAGTGCTCTCCCGCATGGACGCGATCATCGCTTTCAGTGAGCTGGAACCCTCTATACATCAGCCGTTGCGCACCTACTCCAGTGGGATGATTGCGCGGCTGGGATTTGCCATCGCCTCCTGTCTTGACCCGGAAATTCTTCTGATTGATGAGATCTTGTCGGTCGGTGATTTGGCGTTTCAGCTGAAGTGTAACGCCAAGATCGATGAGTTCAAGCGCAAGCGGATCACCATGGTGCTGGTCTCGCACTCGATGGACCATGTGCGGAGGCTCTGTGATCGCGTCATCTGGTTGGAGAAGGGGCGGATCGTGGGAGAAGGCGAACCGGATACCCTGATTCCAGCATATGAAGCATCCACGCGTGCGCGGCATGCAGAGAATCGCCCGTCGGCCGCGTGAGCCGTTTGGCAATACATGCGACGAAGACAGCGTCCGGATGCGCGAGGCGCATGCCGGTCTTCCTGAGCCACGCACCGTATGACTGACAGTATATCGAGATCGTAGAGGCACACATGACTCCTACATCACGCATCCAGCAGCACGAAACGTCCCGCGTTGCTGGGGAGAACCTGCCGCATCCATACAACCGTGGGTACTACGAGTCTTGTCTCGGTCCCGTTCCGTACAACCGCTATGAAGGGAAATGGCTGCAATTTTTTGGGTTAGTCGCGGATCATATCGTCAAGCAGATCGGGCCGAAGAAGGTCTTGGATGCCGGATGCGCGAAAGGATTCTTAGTTGAGGCGCTCCGTGATCGTGGGGTCGAGGCCTACGGAATCGATTTGTCCGACTACGCGATCAGTGAGGCGCGTCGGGATATTAGGCCCTATTGCCGGGTGGCTTCGTTGACGGAGCCGATTCCTGAGCGGTTCGACCTCATCGTGTGTATCGAAGTGCTCGAACATATCCCTGAGGAAATCGGGCGGCACGTCATTGCCAACCTCTGTCGCAGCACGGACGACATTCTCTTCTCCTCCACCCCTGATGATTTTGCCGAACCCACCCATGTCAATGTGCGGCCCAGGTCTTACTGGAATGCGCTGTTTGCGGAGCAGGGCTTTGATCTGGATGTAGAGTTTGACGCCGCCCGGATTGCTCCCCATGCGATGCGATTCGTCAAAAGGCCCGTGCGACACTGTGTCATCGATGCGCTGCTGCAACAGCGCGAGGAGTTACGGAAGACGTTCGCGCAGATCGATGAGGAACAAAAGAAGATCATCCAGCAGCTGGAACGGCGTTTGCAGAAGGTGGAGCAGTCGATCGGCTGGAAGGTGTCCGTCTATCTCAAGAGTCTTCGTGAAAGACTGTGTCCGCTCCATAGCACAAGACTGTCGGTCTATTTGTGGCTGCGATCGGCGTTGCTCATACTGATGAACGGAGAGTGGCGTTCGTTGCTCAGGCGGGCGTGGAATGCCGCATGCCGGATGGGTCGGTCTCCGGCAGTCCAGCACTCGACCGGCGAGGTTGCGGTCGGCATGGTGAAGCCGGCGCCCATTCCCGTCATTCAAGAGTCTGCGTTAGCGCACTCGCTTCTCGATGGCTTGAAAGGTCTGGAAATCGGGCCCGCGACTCACAACCCGTTCGGCTTGAATACCAGAAATGTTGAGCTACCGGCGGCACATGAATTTTATGCTGGAGAGCAGCGACGGCTTTCTGGCCTTGAACCGCCACGGGTCGATCTCTGGGCCGCCGCGGATAGCATTCCTGTCCAGGATCAGAGCGAAGGATTTATTCTCACCAGCCATATCGTAGAACATTTGCCAAATATCGTTGGGGCATTCTTGGAATGGGACCGCATCATCATCGACGGCGGGTATGTGTTCATGATCGTGCCGCATAAGTGGGCCTTTGCTCTTGACGCGACCCGCGAACTCACCTCGTTCGATCATTTCATCGACGACTATCTTCAGCAGGTGTCACTCGATACTCATCCGCTCGACGGGGTGCCTGGCGGCAAAATGGGACACTATCACACATTTACGCCTGACTCGGTCTTGCAAGTCGTTGAATGGATGTGTCGGAAGAAGCTGTGTGATTGGAAACTTGTCGCACGAGAGGATATTGATACAAAAGTGGGGAACGGCTTCACGTTGGTGTTCATGGTGCACCACAGGGACCGAACGGGCGTAGCTGGTGAGGTACGCGAATCGTGAGTAAGGTACTGCTCATCAGCAATGATGTCATCGGCAGGCAGATGGCCGGACCCGGTATCAGAACATGGGAATTGGCGAAGCTGCTCGCGAACGAACACACCGTGACCCTGTTGACTCCCACTCGCACTGACCTTCAACATCCCGGTTTGTCTGCTGAGGTATCAACGCAAGCGTCTGTCCGATCCTGTGCCGACACACATGACGTTGTGATCGGGCAAGGGCAGATCCTCAGCCGCTATCCATTTCTGTTTGGCCATTCGATCGCAAAGGTTGTCGACCTGTACGATCCATCGCCTGTGGGATATTTAGAAACACCTCCGCTCACTACGATCAGGGGCCAGCTGGAAAGTCATCATGCGCTGGTTCGTGAGCATTACAACTATTTGCGTGCCGGTGATGCCTTTCTGTGTGCGAGCCAACGACAATGGGATTTTTGGACCGGTATGCTGATGGCGGCCGGCAGAATCAATCCGGTTGTCTATGAAGACGACCGAATGCTTCGCAGTCTCTTGATTGTTGCACCCTTTGGTGTTCCGGCTCAGTCTCCCGCGCATCGCCGGCGGGTCTTGAAAGGGGTGTGGCCGGGGATCGATCGTGATGACGTCGTTCTACTGTGGGGAGGCGGCCTGTGGGAATGGTTTGATCCAATGATGGCTGTGGAGGCGATGAGCATTGTCGGCCGTAAGCGTAAGGACATCAAGCTGTTCTTTATGGGCGTCAAGCGGCCCAATGCCACTGTGACCACGTCTCATACCGCTGATCAAACCATCGCATTGGCGGATCAGCTTGGCCTCACCAATCATCTGGTGTTTTTCAACGATTGGGTGGCCTATGAGGAGAGAGAGAATTTTCTGCTGGAAGCGGATTTGGGATTAAATGTCCATCGGGATAATCTGGAGACGCGCTTTTCGTTTCGTACACGCATGATGGATTACATATGGGCAGGACTTCCCATCATCAGTACGGAAGGCGATCCGCTGAGTGATCTGGTGAAACAGAATCAGCTTGGGCTCACCGTGCCGTGTGGAAATGCCGAGTTGCTTGCCCAAGCCATAGTGCAAGCCGCGGATGTCCCGGCGACCAGGCAAACCTGGAAACAGAATTGTCTGGCTACGGCACAAGAGTTTTCCTGGGATCGCGTCTTTGAGCCTGTCGTCGCATGGTGCCGTTCTCCGGTACAGGCAAAAGACAAAGAGTTTGCAGACCTCTGGAGTGCCTGCGTGGAGGACTCGTGGCGCCGGCCAAAGCGCGCGTGGCAGTATTACCTACAGCGAGCCCTGCACCATTATCGCGTGACTGGAGTCAAAGGCCTCGCGACTCGTGTCATGACATGGTCGTGCGGCAGGTGACCTCACGAGTTCGGAAGCTGTATTCATCAATGTCTTGAGCGCAGAGCCTCCAGGGGCCTGATGTCTCCGTCATGAGCGACCCCGGCCTTCGCTTGTTTATCTCACGGTAGAGCTTCCCCGGTCGCGAACCTCTCCCGCCCGCGCAAAAACATAGAAAAACCTATCCTTGCCGGATAACTCCGGTACTATTCCAGTAGTCGGGTTTGTCTACAGAACTGCTTGAAACTTCGAGGCCACAGGCGCCACGCGTGCCATGACGGTGACCTACTTTTCAAAATGCTCGAGCGTTGGCCCAAGTAGCCGCTATCGCGTCTTTCAGTTCTTGCCTCAATTTCAGGCTGAGGGTATCGACTGTCGGGTAGAGCCCCTGTTCGGCGAAACATATTTTTCAATTCTTGAGGTACGGCCACGTCTGCTTCAGACCTGTCTCAAGATTCCGTATGTGCTTGCCAGGTTTCTCAAACGGCTTGGGACTGTGCTGATGCTCTGCCGGCAGGACTTGGTCGTCATCGAGGGGCCGCTGTTTCCCTACGCGCCTCCCGTGGTGGAGCGACTGTTGCGCCGGCTTGGCCAGCGGGTCGTGGTGGAGATGGACGATGCGATTTACCTCACCCGCGGGCATGAGGCCAAGATCCCTACGCTCTTGCGGGTTGCCAGCGGAGTGATTGTCGGCAACGATCGTTTGGC
>Ga0268299_1001618_pt1 | contig 36369 bp, 31 predicted proteins | sample NOBtaG_FD_193484 | JGI IMG/M metagenome (GOLD analysis project Ga0268299, IMG submission 193484) | Activated sludge microbial communities from bioreactor in Nijmegen, Gelderland, Netherland - NOB reactor | ecosystem: Engineered > Bioreactor > Aerobic > Activated sludge | place: Netherlands... | reverse complement strand
GCTGAGCGCAAAGAAATTTTTGAGAAGCATTACATCAGTGAGTTTGCTCCGAAGTCTCCAGCAGAATATATCTGGCTGGCAGGAGAGTTTCGCATTCGCACGCTGCCGGTCATCGGTTGGATGCCCACTGACAGAGCCACTCGCGCTGCCATTTTGTGCGTCCATGGGCTGGGTTTGGATAATCAGGCATTTACGCCTTTCGGCATGCAAATGTCCGCGCGCGGATATGCTGTTTACGCCATGGACGTCCGCGGCTTTGGTGCCTGGCTCACAACGCCGGGGCAAGAAGATTTGCGCTTGGATGAAGCGATTAACGATGTCGGCAGTGTCCTTGGACTGATTGGCGATCGCCATGCCGGCGTCCCCATTTATCTCCTGGGTGAATCGATGGGCGGTGCGATAGCTCTGCGCGCAGGCGAGAAGTATTCTCAAGACCTTCATGGTGTAATTACTTCTGTTCCATCTGCGGAAAGATTTCAGGCAAAGAAGATGGGTCTGACTGTGGCAGTTCACTTTCTAAAAAATCCTAACAAGCCATTTCGCGTTGGAGATATGGTCGTAAATCAAGCAACAGCAAATCCGAGCGTTCGTGAAGTCTGGCATGACGATCTCAAGGCGAAAATGGAAATGAGCCCTAAAGAACTCATGAGATTTGCGGTGTTTATGCGCGATACGAAACAGATTTGTCCAAAATTAAAGACCATGCCCGTCTTTTTCGTTCAGGGTCTAAAGGATAAGCTGGTGAAACCGAAAGGCACTTATGAACTTTTCGAAGCTGTAAGCTCACAGGACAAGAACCTTTTCATCATAGGAACTGAGGAGCATTTGATTTTTGAAACTCTCAAGCAATCGGGAATGCTCATTGAAGCCTTAACTGCGTGGATGGATAAGCATGCGACGGCTCCGGTGGCGCCCCAGGGCGTTCGCCCGAAACCATAGAGACCCCACGGGCTTTGCGTTTCGGGGCATGCAACGAAAGTGAAACAACTCTCATTTAGCATTTCTGGTAGCCCCCAGCCCAGGAATTCTCACAGATGGTTGAAATTGTAGGCGCAAAGCCCGCTAGGCATATCGATTACGAAAACAAGGCGGTTTGCGAAAACGGTCAATGCACTCCCTTTGATTATGTAAGGCTTAACGATCAAAAACTGTGGAAGGAAATTCAGGAGAACGATCCCAGCCGGCGTGCAGAGGTGCAGCCGCTGGAAATCACAGGTCTTAAGCTGGATCCAACCTGGCGCCCCCGCACAATGGACGGTCCGGCTGGAGGCGATCAACCTGAACTCAGGCTCAATCGCGACCTTCTGCAACTCGACACAAGCAGAGGATTGGGAGACATTCGTATCAGAAGATCTTCTGAAGGATCAATCGATACCAACGATGTACGCACATGGTTCAAGCAGCCTGGCGGCAATCAGTTTTTCGGCATGGGAGACAATGGAACTTTAGGACTGAGAGGTCGAGGTCTGGGAACTAGCGATCTTCTTGGTCAGCGTGATCCGCTTTCCAGTCTTCTCAATCCAAACCGACTTCGTTTTGATCGCGACAGAGATTTATCCAGTGCTTTCGATCGCACTGACTTGAGCCAACTGTTCCGTCCAAATGGATTGAGAAATCACGATAGTTTATTTTCTGACCCATTGAGATTGAGAATTGAGGGACAGAATAACTGGGCAAACGATCCCAACTGGAAGCGTAATCCCGATGCATTGCTGGCGTTGTCCAAACACTATGATCAGATGAAACCGGAAGCTCAGGAATACTTCAAAAAGCTGGTGGATGATTTGGGCATGCGGAGCACACCGCTCCTGCTCGAGGATCTAAGAGTAGTAACCCCCAAGCCTGAAGGCGGACAGCCGGCCGGTGAAAAACCACCCGGGGAACAACCTGCAGCAGAGAAGAAACCGCCGGTAGAAAAGAAACCGGCCGAGACCGAAACCAAAGAAGGTGAAAAACCTCCGGAGCAAGTAAAGCCGAACGATCCGACTTTGCCTGCGGACAGACCGATGACTCCGGAAGAATTCGAAGCAGCTTCTTTAGAAGGCGGCACGGAAAAACTGGACGCTCTTGGTCAAGCAGTCAAAGACTCAGGCGCGTTCACTATCGGCAATTTCGCAGAAGCTTACAGAGAAGCAGCCAAAAATGGTTCTGGAATCGCAATCATGGTTGTCGGTCGCGATATTCCCGGCAGCCAAGAAGCTGTGAAGAACATCAAAGCACTGCAGGAAAAAAATCCCAATCTAAAATTCCTGGTTGTCGATCGCGACAAAGTAAATGCCGCGGTTCAAGCCGATCCTAATAATGCCAAAATGAAAGAGTGGCAGTCCTGGATCGATAACAGTCTCAAATCTTGCGGCGGCAAGAAAGAGGTTTTGACCAGTATTCAATCGCTGACGGCCGATGCAAGCGGTCATCCGAAACCGGAAAAGGTAACGAGCCACCACTGGAACAATCCCAATTTGAGTGAGGAAATTGCCGCTAAAGCTTCACTCGCCAGCGACGCTACTGCCGGTCATGCAAAAGAATTCAAGTTGAGCCTGACGGCGGCAGACGCAAAAACATTGGCTACTGAAATTGAAGCAGCGCGCAAAGCGGCTTTCGATGCACCAATGACCGACCTGGCCACCATGAGAGCACGTCAGGAAAAATATGTTCGTGCAATGCAACTGGCCTCGCAAGCAAGACCTGATCTGATGGCTCAGCGGCTCAAAGACATTGCTCAAATTCAAGATCAAACTGAGCGTGATAAACAGTTAGAGGTTTATGATCAATTGTCCCAGGCTCAAGCACTCCTGCGTGCCGAACTTGGATTGGACATGGTTAGAAACGCGAACAGAATGCCAAAGCCCGAACAGAAACTAGCGATGTTGTCTGCCGGAACGGATCTTTTGAGAGATGTTTATGGCAGAAGCAATGACCTGGATCGACCGGAAAATGCGCCATTCGTAGACGCCATGCGTGCTGCTGGAGTTAAGGTTGAAGAGCTCAAAAAGAACGCAGCATCAGCTCCGAGATTGTCGTCCGAGCAAGTTCTGCAAAGACTGGAGCAGGCTTACGGTGTGCAAAAACCCGTACAGGCTGAGCGCCCCAGAGCCGAATATAGCTGCGACAGCGGCTGCGTCCAACAATGTCGCGGTTGCATGCCTTGCGGTCAGCAAGCACGTGGTGAATGCTACAGAAGATACGGCTGTGGGCAAGGCCAGGGTAGTTGCGGTCAGCAAGGTCGGCCGGCAGGTCGAATCATCCGCCGCTTCTTTGGTCGCTAAGAACCAGGCAAAAATAAACAAGAAAGCTACACGCGTTTTTGAAGCCACATCGAGCTGATGTATTGCCCGTTTTTCTGCGCGTATTGATCGAAAACTCCGACTTCTGTAAAACCCATTGCTCGATGCAATGCTACCGACGCTGGATTTGGCAGCGCGACTCCGGCAACGACGAGGTGCACCTTCTCATTCTTTATGGCATCGAAAAGCGCACCATAGAGTTTTTTGCCAACGCCTCTGCCTCGTGCATCCGGGTGTAAATAAATGCCGAACTCGACTGTTTCAATAAAAGCAGGATGATCTCTGTATTGCCTGCTGCCCGCGCTGCCGATTGTTTTGCCATCCAATTCCGCCATCAACAACCGATAAGGTCCGGTTTCGGAATACTTTTCGAACCATGGCTGATAGTCTTCTTCAGTCATCGGCTCGGTATCGAAGGCGATGCTTGTGTTGATGATGTAGTAATTGTAGATTTCTGTCAGCCGCGGCAAGTCGCCGGCTGTCGCTGGACGAATGATGAGTGATTCCAAGTGGCTTTCCACTTCTTGTCCTTTTGGCAGGGAATTTTCTGATCATACTAAGATTACCGCGCGCTTTCATTTCCTCATTGGAATAGCCTTTTGTGGGCACGCAAACGCAAACAGGCGCAGCCCATAGGTGGATGTCAAGATAATGATCTTTTGATGAGATTTTGCGGTTTTTGCCTTAACTTGGATAAGATTGTTGCATCATCTCCCGAACGAAAACAAAAACAACAAAGCCTTGCTGCAGCATTCTAGGCTTAGCGATCATCCTGCGGCATTGCGCATCTAAGGAGTAACAGACTATGGGTATGGAAGTGGGAGTCGCCGGACTGATTGGGATGGCAGTGGTCTGCTTGGGCTTTTTTGTCTGGATGATCAGTTCTTTCTACAAAAGATGTCCTCCCAATCAGGCAATGATCGTCTCAGGCATGATGTCGGCAGACGATGCGGGCAACATGTCGAGAGTTTTGATAGGAGGCGGCTCGACTGTTTTTCCTGTAATCCAGCAATGCAATTATCTGAGCCTCGAGTGCATACCGATTGAACTGAATCCGGAAACTCCATACATAACAAGGGACGGCTCGCAGCTCAAATTCAAAGCCATAGCTCAAGTGAAAGTAAAAGCCGATCCAGGAAGTGTATTGGCGGCCGCGGAGCACTTCCTGGGCAGCGCTAAAATCGACGAAACCGTCAAAGAAATTATGCTGGGACACACGAGGGCTGTGGCCGGCACCATGACTCACACTGATGTTCTTCATGATCAGATTGGTTTTTCAAATGCAGTTATGGCATCATCAAACGAGTCATTCAAGAAATTCGGCATGGTTTCAGTCTCGTACTCTATTCAAGAGATGGACAGCGATCCCGCCCTTCTTTTGTCCGCAGCTTCAGTGAAAAAACTGATTTGAAAAATGCCGTTAAAATCAACTGAATGGACAAGAAAAGCACGATTTACAGGGGTGCTTGCCCTCTGTGTTTTGTCGCTCACCGGTTGCGCTGTAATTGAAGAAAAGTTCAAAGAGTTGATGAAGCCTTCTCCAATCGAACATCCTGTCAGACCGACTCCACAGCAGGTGATGGAACAGCAGAAGAATTGGCCGGAGCCTCCTCAATTCAGCATTCCACCGCCGACAAAAGAAGAGCTTGCAGAAGTCGGTTTGCCCGTGCCTCCGCCGTTTTTCATACCTCCGCCATCGAAGCCGAACAAGAAAATCAGAGGTCGAAGAAATCCAGTCAAATTCGAAAAAAGAAAAATTGATGGAATTCCTTTCTACCAAGCGACCGTCGATTTGAAAGACTACGACACTTATATCTCTGTGCTTTTGCCTCACAACGCCGTTGAAGCAAACAGCGCTTCCGTCAGTTACGGAGCGGAAAACTTCGAGTCTTTTGTGACCGCTCACAAAGGTGCCGTGTTGATCAACGGCACATTTTTCAGCAAGGACAAAGAACAACGTGTGATGGGCAATCTCGTCTCGGACGGCAAAGTTCTGAAATACAGCCGCTGGGAAAATTATGGAACCACACTTGGTATCAGAGCCGAAAATAAACTTGAAATGGTTACGGCACGAGCAGAGGGCCAGCCGCAGTGGGACAAACACTGGTTTTCTCTCACTTGCGGCCCGCGCTTGCTGAGACAGGGTGAAGTATGGGTCCACCCTGATTTGGAAGGTTTCACTGATTCACACGTACTGACTGTCGGGCCAAGGCAAGCGATCGGATATCCCGCCAGCAAAGACAAGCTATATATCGTCAGTTTTCTCTACGGGCTCTCACTGGAGCGTGAGGCTGAGATGATGAAGAAGATCGGTTGTGTCGAAGCTATGAATCTTGATGGAGGAGCCTCCCGCGCGCTTGCTCATAATGGCTCGATAATCATGAAAGCCGGCCGCCCACTGACGAATGTGCTCATTGTTTACGACAAGCTCCATCCCGCGCCGCAGTCGACTATACAATCGTGGGAGCAGTTTCAAAAAACAGACGAACAGGCGGAAAATTAGCAAGCAATTATTTGCGTAATTCGGTCTGCAATGAGTCGCGCTTTTTCTTTGTCGCCTCATCAGCTTTATAAATCAGTGCCTCGGTGTATTCCACAACTGCGCCTCTGGTGTCATGTTTAGCCAGGCATTGCTCTGCCAGTTTCACCCGCACGTCGAATGAAGTCGGCTCGATGCCTTTTGATTGCAGGTACGAGTTGAGATTTCTTCGAGCGGTATCGTAGGCCGGATCCCAGAAAAGCGCACTGCGAAACAGCTCGATTGCTTTGTCCGAATGGCTGTCATTTAAGATGGCCATGTTGTTCAGCGAAATGGCAATCGATTCGCGCGCCTTCTCATTTTTCGGATCTATCTTCAGTGCCGCTTCGAATTCAGTGATTGCTTTTTCAAACTGATTATTCGAAGCAGCTATGTAACCCTCTTGAACATGCCTTTCGCAGATGACCGAGGCAGGCAGTGGTCGTCCGTATTCGTCCTTGTCGGGCAGTTGCCGTGTTTGTGCGGACTTATCTCCATAGAGTGCATTGATTGTGCGAACATCGCGCGGTGATAGTCCTTGCTGCACACCGAGCTGACTGCTCATAATGTCGTCTTCATGAGGGCTGTGCCCCTGCAATCCGAGTGCGTGACCTATTTCATGCAAGCATGTATTGAACATGCGATTTTTTCCCAGCGGTCCGTCTTTGAGGGGATCGAGAGTAAGCAAAAGGATCTCGGCGTTTTCGATTCCGTTGGTTCCGAAAGATGTCTTCGCCAATCCAGCCTCGGGCGTCAGTGCCGGAGCATGTAAATCATTTGTCCATGTCACGGTCATTTGCGCCGTACTTGGATCTTGAATAAAGACGAATTTCAGCTTGCCGTCTGTTGCATCACTCCATTCATCAAATGCCTGTCTCAGCGATTCTTCGAAGTCGGCGCGGTATCCTTCCACCCCTGTTCCATCTTTCACATAAACGGAAATCGGCTTATCGATTTTCCAACTCAGTAAATTGCTTCCTGCAACAGCAGCTAGATAGTCATCTCCTGGTGCCGTTTTTCTTTTATCCCATTGCGCACTTTCCGACTCCAGCACCGTAATCAATGCGGCATATTGCCCGCTGCGAGGATCGTCGGGTTTTAAAGCTTGGAATTTTTTATAAGCGGCGATCGCCTGTGCTCGCCGTCGCATGCTTTGCAGTGCTTTCCCGCTGAGCAAGACCGCTTCTGCATTTTCAGGCTGATGTTCGAGAACGACTTTTGTTTCATCCGCTGAGAAATGAAAACGTCCCAGACTATAAAGCACCTCCGCATGGAGCAGCCTGAGGTTGTCGTCGTCTGGATACTTCCGCAGGGCGGCAGCGAGTTTTGCCTGCGCTTCTTCTTTCTTATTGGCTTCCATCAAAGCGCGCGTTTCTGTCGCAATCGGATCTTCTTTCTTGACGGCTAAAGCCGTGCATTGCCATCCGCCGGCCAGCCCGATAGTGCATGCCGACACTAGTGCAATTGCTGAAACCTGCAGTAATTTGATAAATCGAGCCGATACTTCTTGCGCTGTTTGATCCATGAGAAAAACCTTCACCCTTTGGCTCTCTTGCACACTAAAAGTACCCGTTTTTCGGTGCTATCAGGCGGGTGGATGCAAAAAACAGGAATTTTGGCGGAAATGCAACCTAATTGTCCTCATAAATAATTCGAATCATGAGGTGTCATGATCTGTGAAACAATAGCGGGAGTTTTTACTTAAGTTGGATTGGCGAGAAGCATAGAGAGTTAAAAATGACAGCGGATGACGACAAAAAACTCGCAGCTCAAGCAGCAGTAGACCTTGTTGCCGATGGAATGATTTTGGGATTGGGCACCGGTTCGACGTCTGTGTTTGCCATTGAATTGCTTGGCAAGCGAATGGAACAGGGACTGAAGATTAAAGGTGTGCCGACTTCGGATGCCTCCGCCCAACTGGCGAAGAAGGTTGGCATTCCTCTGGTGACACTGGAAGAATATCCGATTCTTGATCTGGACATTGATGGCGCCGATGAAGTCGACCCGTCTCTGAATCTCATTAAGGGTGGCGGTGGTGCTCTTTTGCACGAGAAAATCGTCGCAGCCGCTTGCAGGCAGGTCGTGATCATTGTCGACGAAAAGAAAATCGTCGAACGTCTTGGCAAATTCAAACTGCCGGTGGAAGTGATTCCTTTCGCTCGTGGCTCAGTCGAAAAGACGCTGTCGCAGATGGGCGCAACTGCCGTCATTAGAAAGAAGGATGGAAATATTTTCCACACCGACGAAAACAATATTATTCTCGATTGCGATTTTGGTTTTATAGACGATCCAGGCGCGCTCTCGCAGAAGCTCAATCAGGTGCCGGGCATAGTCGAGCACGGGCTCTTTGTCGATCTTGTCGAACGAGTCATCATTGGCGCCAATGGACAGATAAAGACTTTGAAGAAGTCCTGAGTTTTTGTTCGGGAGAAATTTCAGGCGACTTGTCTGTCACCAAATGAATCGCCGTACACGTATTTGTGATTCCATTCCGGGACCCTTTGCAAATAGTCGGTGATCTGCGAAAGGGTTTCTTGATTCTTCTTTCCATCGAGACGATAAAAGATGGGTGCCCACTTTGGCCCCCAAACTTTTTCAATGATGAAACTGCGAAAGGCTGTAAGTTTGGCCGAATAGTCGATGAAAATGCGAGTTTTGTTTTCATCCAATTGCTCGAATTTGATATCCACTATCCGATCGGTGGAGTTAAAAAAATCAGCCTGAATGCGCACGCTAATGGATTTACCGTCTTCAAATGATTCCATTTTTGCATTGCGCAATTGCGTCGTTGCCGCAAGACAAAGTTCGAAAGCTTCCGCCAGTGGCAAATCGAGATTTTCAACCGCTACAAATGCAGCCGCACCTTGCGTCTTGAGCCGTTTCCACCAAATGTAATGATGCACCATCGCGGAAATGAGGAAAGTTCCTATCATCATCGATGCAAAACCGAGCGGAAAGGTGAGCGGGAAATAGCCCGAAATGATCCCTAAAGCATAGGGCGTACCTGCAAAAATTAGACTGTAAACTGTCATACCGACCAGTGGGCGCAGGTAGTCCTGCGGCTGAATGAAATCCGGATTTAGCATCGGCATGTCCAAGACAGCCAACTGGTTGCGGTCTTCGGTCATCTTCAGACTCACCCAATTCTCGGTATATATCTACTTATTCCCTTAAAAAGGCTCGATTTCTCGCTTAATGAAAACTGTCAAGGAGCTAAATTAGTGTGGCGTTTGAGCAAACGACCCTCTGGTTGTCAGTTGTTGCGGCATCTAGGTATCTCTAAGTGTTATTAAAAAACAATCGCAGAAGACTAGTGGGCGGTTGCCTGGCAGTTTCTCTCGTATTACAAACCGGAACAGCTTGTCTGGCGAGCGAAAATATTGCCCTGGATGGGGAAATTCCAATCGCGCAAGACATGCTTGCCGTGGCCGGCACTACTGGCGATACTATTCTATTGCAGAGCAGCGAAGCGCCCGGCGAGGCGGCAGTCGCTGCTGCGGATAGTCCTGCAACTGATGCTGCCGTGGAACCTCCTGCTCCCCCTGAGATAGTCAATCAAATTGATGATCTGACCAAACAGATCTTATTGAAGGAAATCGAGCTTCAGCGTTATAACCTGCACTACACGATGGAAGTGGCTAAGCAGGGTCGATGGAAAGGTTGGCGCTATGCTGCCTTTCAAGAAATCAACTCCGGTATGGGTCTTGCCGGAGCGATTGTCTCGACGGTTAATCGTGGACAGGCGCTTCACAAACCTTCCCGAGTCAAACTTCATCCCCAGTTAGCCGCCAATTACGTGCCAATGATCGGCTCAATAATTGGTGCTAGTGCCGCCGCCAATGAATTCGGCATCAATACCTATCACGAAGTAGTGGCGCGCTCACGCGGTTTTTCGCCGGCTGCGGCAGTGCGTAAAGTGACAGGGCTCAAAGATGAAATCGACACATTGTCGGCGAAGCGCGACGCGCTGATTAAGAAAGAAGCCGCGGATCCGTCGCTGGCAGCCTATGTGGCGATTGATGATATTGAAGGCAAGGTTTTGAAAGACGTTCGCGATCAAGCATTGCAAGAGTTCGAGCGCTTTCATGTCGGCGCGAGAAAGACATTGGCCTTTCAACAGTCACAGTATCTTTTCGATATTGCTAAATACACGACTAATGCGATTGGCTATAATTGGGCGTATCTTTCATTGCGCAACAGGCACAGAATTTGGAACGGTCGCGCCGGCGTAATGTTCACAATTTCAGGGCAATTGACCTGCTTTGCTCCCATACTCAGCCGCCTGATCGGTAAAGGATATGGTGAGTTCACCAAGCGGGGAATGAAGGGCGTGACGAAAGATGCGCAAGAAGCAGACATAGCCAAATTGTCCGCCGATCTCGATGCGCTCGAAGCAATCGTCAATCAGAGAAAGCAATACAATAGAGAAGTGGAAGGCGCGATCGTCAATCAAGGTCATTACGATACGCACGAAAAAGCGTTCACTGATGAAATACAAGAAGCACGGAAAAAAACCGACGCGGCGAAATTGACAGCAACGCAAAACATCGGCGCCGGTTTGTTCGTTGGCGGTCTCAAAACAGCCAGCGGAGTGCTTTTCCTCGTCCCCGGCTTCAACCCTAACTACAACAAGAGCAACGCCAGATCTTCTCAAGTCACCAATGACTTGCTGTTCACATCGGCGATCCTCGGTTTGCCATCAGGCGTATTCTCCATGCTTGATACTCTGCGCATTCAAGTTCGAGGAGAAATCAACCGGCACAAAGCAGTCAAGGCTGGAAAATTGCCCGGGCAGATTGCAATTGCTCGCTTGAAAGAACTCGATCAGATGGAAAAAACTTTGAAAGCAAGGTAGAAACCGTCCGATCTGGAAGGGGCGTTTGCCTGCTCAATAGACATCCGTTATTGACCCGTGAAAGCCTTCGACAGAAGACTTCCGGCAAACACCCAGACGCTTATTATAATCAGCGCAATTCCGGCAAGCGCCATCACAATCTTGGACCAGTTTGATTGGGGACTAGGATCGTATGGATCTTCCGGCATTATGTTTTACTCGTTCGTCGGATCTGGAATCGCTGTTACCTTTTTAGATTATAGGGCAATGGCTCGTTTTTCCAAGGAGTTTATCGCTCGTCTCCTTCAAACTCTTCCAGAAGAGATATCTCCAGCTCTCCTGCCCTTGGTCCGGGCAGGCGCGGCACGCCGGCCGGCTGTAAGTCGGGGCCGCCTCCACCATCATCGTCGTTGTCGTTTTTAAAATCTTCGCCGGATTCTGCAGACAAAATTACATCTGAAATTATGCTCGTGATCAGTTTAATCGACCTTATCGAATCATCATTGCCGGGAATAACGTAGTCGACATCATCAGGGTTGCCGTTGGTATCGATGATACCAATGACGGTGACACCTACTCTCTTTGCTTCGGCTATTGCAATGCTTTCCCGTTTCTCATCTATCACAAAAAGAATATCCGGCCGCCCGCGCATGCGTTTGAGACCGCCAAGGGTTTTCTCGAGCTTAAACAGCTCATGATTGAGAACCGCCAGCTCTTTTTTAGGACGACGATAAAACTCACCTGTGTCGCGCATCGATTCCAGTTCTTTCAATCGATTTATACGCACGCGAATAGTGTCAAAATTGGTAAGCATTCCGCCTAACCATCGGCGGTTCACATATTGGACTGAGCAGCGCTTCGCTTCCTCCTCGACGATGTCCGAGGCTTGTTTTTTCGTTCCGACAAAGACTATGTTTTTCTTTTCCCGCGCCGCACGAAAAATAAATTCGCATGCTTTATCGAGCGCCGTCACTGTTTGCGTAAGATCTATGATGTGAATGCCGTTTCGCACACTGTGGATATAAGGACGCATCTTCGGATTCCACCGGCGTGTCTGGTGACCGAAGTGAACTGAGGCTTCCATCAGTTTTTTAATCGATACGCAATGAGCCATCAGCCTATATCAACGTCCATAAAAATCGACCTGAACCCGTGCTTTATTCATACCTTTGGGCAGTTGTTGTTTTAACGCACATTTGTTCAAAGCCGTTCTTGCGGCTTCAGTATATTGAAGACCCAGTTCGGCATTTTTTGATTTGCCGAAGTACTTGGGCGTCACTTTTACGTTGGTAAACTGCCTGTCGCCATCCACTACGAAAGTTGCTTGCGCAATCGCATCGCTGCCGCCCGGCGCTTTCCAGTGTTTCCAAAGTTCATCGCAAAGCGCTATGCGAAACGCAGCATTCTCTGCGGACAATGGTGTTTTCTCCAGAACGGGATCTAGAAAATGCACATAAACTCTATCGCCAAAGAGAAAATCCTTCTTCTTGATTCGGCTCATTGCCTCACACAATTCTTCTGAGTCATGACCGTCGAGATTTGTCTGATGCGCAATGCGCCAGAGAGCAGATTCTGCATCGGCATTTCCCATTTTTCCAAGACAGTCGATTGCAGTCGTGCGCGCTTGCTTTACGACCTGATCGTAATTGATGTAGCCTTCGCCCACCGTGTTCGGGTAGCCGCTCAAAGTCGCCCAGACGGCCAGCGTGGCCAGATCGTGCGGGCCGGTCACCTTTGCTTTGACCTCACTGGCTGCCTTTTCGAGAAGCTTAGCGTGCTCCTGATAGGAAATGTCCTTTCGGCTTTCTTCAGCCAGCGCGAGTATCTCCTTCTCAACTTGATGCAATCGGGCATCACCGTATGCGTCCGCCTCTTCAGCCGCCTGAATGGGTGCCGGCGCCAGAGTTGTCGCCGCGAGGAGCAAGAAAGCCGCCAGGAGCATCCTGACTGATCTCAGATCTCGCTTCGTCATGAGAATCTCCATCTTCTTTGCTGAAATTATGCTGCGAAGCATACTACGGCCCCGTCGCGGTGGCAATTCATAGCATTTTCGCACTGTTGGCGGGCTTGGCACGGGTTGCCGGGAGCCTATACTGGAGTAGGAGTGTTTTAAGGGTCACGCCTTGACCGACAGATTAAACGACGAGTCAGCGGCTTTCGAGGACGAGCATCGCCTCGATAAGACTTTGCTGCCCGGCGCTGACGGCACTGATTCGCCAGGCGTGGCGACGGTTAACGTGCATGCTCCGGGAACTGTGCTGCTCGACAAATTGAAAGTCATAGAGCTCCTTGGGCAGGGCGGAATGGGCAGTGTCTATCGCGTCGAACATCTGCTGATGAATCGCCAGTTCGCACTTAAGTGTCTGAATAAATTTCAGGCAAACGATGCCAGTTGGCGGCGTTTTCAAAACGAAGCAAAAGCCGCGCACATGCTCGATCACCCCAACCTTCTCAAAGTGTACGACTTCGGGCTTTTACCGGGTGGACAGCCGTACTTCCTTATGGAACTTGTTGAGGGGGTTACGCTGTCCGATGAGATAAAGCGACTGGGTGCTCTGCCTGTTGCGCGCGCCGTGAAAATTTTCATTCAGGTGTCGTTCGCTATCGCTTATGCGCATGAGCATAAAGTCGTTCACCGAGATTTGAAGCCTAGCAACATTATGCTCGTCAGGAAGTCGGACACCGAGCAAGAGCTTGTAAAAGTCGTTGATTTCGGTATTGCCAAATTGACTGGTGTCGATGAGTTCAATCAGCAGACTCTAACCAAGACAGGCGAAATCTTCGGCAGTCCGCTGTACATGAGCCCTGAGCAGTGCATCGGTACGGCGGTCGATCATCGCAGCGATCTGTATTCTCTGGGATGCGTTTTCTATGAAGCATTGTGCAGCGCGCCTCCTTTTTTTGGAGACAACGCATTGTCGACAATGATGAAGCATCAAACGGAGTCGCCATTGAGCTTGAAGGAAGCTTCGCTTGGTTTGGAGTATCCATCGGGTTTGGAAGAAGTCATTACGAATCTTCTCGAGAAAGAACCGCAGAATCGATATCAATCCGCCAATCAATTGGCAGCGGATCTGATTCAGGTTGAGCGAAGTCTGGGTTTTGACGAAGATCAGGCTGCTACAACACCTTCGCCAGGCGCAGTAACAAAGCCGTTGAAACGCGAAGGTGAGTTGGTCCGCCGAACGGCCAAACCGATCAATAAGAGAAAGCAAATCGCCGTCACAGGCGCAATCGCTCTTGCAACGTTTTTGCTGGGCTTTGGCACCTGTTATCAGTTTTTCCAAAAGAAACAATCCAATTCACAAGTTGATTCGGTTTCTATAAAGAACTTGAGTGATGTTTCTGATCCTTCGTATGATCTTGCTGTTTCGAAACAGAAAGAGTGGTCTACTCCTATGTTTGACAAACGCGTTTTTCATTTTCCCAGCAAACACTCGCTCGGAAAGCTTGCGCTTGGAGACGGGCAGGTCATCGAAGCGCAAGGCAAAGTAACTGTGCCGCGCCCGCTGCCAGTGGGACTGATAGCCAGCGATTACCTTTTGCAGCATCCGGAGCTGATGGATAAGTTCAGACCGGGTGAGCTTTCTGTTTTCGATTACAACTCCAGCAGAATCGCAGGGTCTGCTTTTTTCTCCAAGATTGCCGCCACCACCGGCATGAAAGCGCTAAACATGTGGGACACCGAGTTTGTGAACAGTGACGCACCATTGCTCACTAAAATGACAGATCTGGTTTATCTCAATCTCGGATTTACCGGCTTGACCGGCGATCATATTTTGAAATACGCACCGCTTGCGGGATTGAATTGCATCGACCTTACCAGCATCAACGATGCGAAGGTGCTGATACCTAAATTCGCTTCGTTGCCAAATCTGCGGCACGTTAATCTGGTCTATACAAAACTGGAAGATGAGGATTTGAAACATCTGGCTAAGGCAAAGCAATTGAGAGTTCTCGATGTTTCATGGAATGAAGACATAAGTGATAAGGGTGTAGAACATCTAACAGAGCTCAAAAACCTTGAGAGTTTGAGTCTGACGGAGACGGGTGTGACGCCTATGGTTTGGAAGTCGCTCGTGAAAATGCCTGGTTTGCGCAAAGTGAAATTAGCGAGATACCGGGACAAAACCTGGCCCTATGCCCTTAGAAAACAGTTCGAGGCCGTTTTGGCAAAGCAATCGCCGCAAATTAAGGTCAACTGGGTTTATGAGGACAATCTGGACTACATAATAGCCTCGACTGATTTTGCCTGGACCGGTCCGGGGATGCAGTCGCACAAATCTCCTATTCTTTCTGCGATCACAGATGTTGGAATGGGTATGTCTTCTCACGTCGAAAGCAAAGAGCAATCTCAGTCTCGACCCTAGCTGGAGCTTACTGATAGGTGGCGGTGAATCTGGGACCTGCTTCTATTACGGGCTTTTCCTTCTTCGGTTTAAGGCGTTTGCCGGGAGCCTTGTCCGGTATTTTGCGTTGAAGTTTTTTGCCGTGTTTCTTTGCCGACGACCGAGGCAGAGGGTTTTGTTTTATCAACTGCATCAGCAACACGCCGGAAAGAAAACCTCCGCCCAGAATTCCCCAGAACATCCACGAGCCCGGGATTGTTTCCAGCCCGCTGTGAAAGTTCATTCCGAAAATAGAACTTATCGCCGTGATGGGAAAGAACAGCGCCGCAAGAACATTTAGACGATGCGCACTGAGGGCCATCTCGTATGCTTTGTCAGACTGAATCTCGGCTTTCTCTGCGGCAGTGAACTCCAGTCCATTTTTCGCGTCCTGGTGCAACAACTCAAATGCTCGCTCTACTTCACCGGCGCTGTCGCGAGCGGCGATGATTTCGCGGTCGTCGGGCACCATTTCTCGCGCTTGCTGCAACGCCGCGTGCAGGTTGCGGCTGGTTCGGTGCAGTGGACCAATCGATTGCAATAGCTGGAAATAATCGGCGGCGCAAATTGCCTGTTGCAGATCCAACTCCAACTGTTCTGCTCGCTCGGCAAATTCAGCGATATGTTTTTTCAGCAAGTCCGCAGTATTGCCACTGGACGTACATGCCCATTGGCCGGATGGCGCACGCCATAAAATTCTTGCCTGCCTGGACCTGCTATCGTGGACCGAAAGCCGGTGCAGTACCAAAAGAAGGTGCCCGCCGGCAAACATCGCTCGCTGCTTTCCGGCTACCTCGCCGAAGCGATCTCTCATTTGAATGGGAATTGCCCAGCTTTCAGGAATAAGTGTTTTCATGTTTTCGTTCGTCTTCTTGTTTTTCATCGTTGATATGTGCCCATTGTCGAATTGCGCCGGTTAAGGACGCTTTAAAATTGCCGGTGTTCTGCCAAAACTCAACACTAACTTAAGTTTTGCCGTGCTCTTTCGGCCCGGAGCTATCCCGGAGCTATACTGATCAGTATGAAAGAATCTGCCGGGACTCTCCTCTTTCGCAATGTCGATGGTGCCACCGAGGTGCTTCTGATTCATTCTTCCGGTAATTTCAATCGCAATGCGAAATGGGGAATACCGAAGGGACTGCCGGACGAGGGTGAAAACTTCGAGCAAACGGCCCGCCGCGAAACGGTGGAAGAAACAGGTGTGGTGGCCGGAGAACTGCAAAGTTTGGGTTTTATCGAATATAAAAAAAGCAGAAAGCGAGTGCACTGCTTTATCGGTCCGGCACCGGATGATGCCGCGCCTCATTGCGCATCCTGGGAAGTCGACCGCGCGGAATTCGTTTCACTCGAACGCGCCAAAGAATTGATTCATGAAGATCAGCTCGACTTCATAACCAGACTGGAAGCATTTCTTTTTGAAGAACATGATAAGAAAAGCAGGTGATGACCAGCGATGAGCAACGACGAACGATCGATTTCTGATGCGGCGCTGGAATCGCTGCGCAATCTCGGCGTCGCTGCGGAAAGATGTTTCACCCGAGTGCTCGGCGTGTATGAAATGCAACCGGAGGAAACTAAGGATGAGCGACTTCTTTCGCTTGGCCAAAGGTATGGTCTGAAATTCGTTACTGATGATGAGCTTGACTGCCAGGATTTTTCATACGATAGACCTACCGAAGTGCAGGTGCGCAGTACGCGAGATCTCATTATTGAAGAGCTTTCCGTCTATCCGAAAGCGGCGATTGAAAAAAGTCGCATCGAGCAGATAATCCTCTGCAATAATCTTGTCGTCTCGAATAAGCGTGCCGCCGGTACCATCAAAGTCGGATTGCATTTTGTAGATACGCTCTTCATCGATATCGGCGAATTGAATGTGGACCACATGCATGGCAGGCGAACCGTCCATCATGAGCTTTATCATGCTATCGATTTTCGCGACACCTGGCATGGATTTGTCGATCCTGATTGGGCTCGCATTCAGGGCGCGAACTTTCAATATGAATTCGATGCGGCTGCAGAACTTCACCGCTGGTTGGAAAATCCACAAGATATTCGACCTCGTGATTTCGACGACCCTTATCACAGAATGGCCGTGAAGAGCTCGACCATCGCAGGTTTCATCAGCGACTACGCTCGCTATTCAGTGTCTGAGGATAAGGCGGAGATATTTTGCAATCTGATGGTCTCATATGATTATGTGATGAAACGTGCATCTAAAGATGCCGTGCTTAAGCGTAAAGTCGAGCGCATGAAAGAAATGCTTCAGGCATATATTCCGGAGTTTGATCAATCTTATTGGCGTAAAACCATTGCAGGAAGACGTTTTCCTGACTAAGTCACGCTGCTCCGCGCGAAATTGCCAAAGTGAAATTCCCGCGGTATTGCTGAAAAGACACTCTTAGTAGGTAGTTACCGAGCCTATTAAGGCGGGCAATGCGTAAGTGACCGAAATTAGTGACAGGCTGAAATTAGGTCAGCGACAACTCAGTGGGCCAAGCAGGTGTATCATGCAAGAAGTGCAGTGGGCATCGAAGAGGCTCGTCAGCAATTTAGTACATAAAGAAAAGTATGAACTAGCCGCATATGCAGTGCTGGGGGCTAAAGCTGTTTTTGAAATTTATTCGAAATTGATTTCCGACACGGTTGCAAAATCGCACGGATCATCAGAGAAAATGCGCAGGCGAGACCTGGAATTCATCATCGAGCAAGCAAAAGAAGAGATCAAAGAGCATCGAAAGTGGCAAGAGGAAGTGCTTTCCAGCTTGCCCAGAAAAGGAGAGGCGCTGGGATTGACTGCTCCTTTGCGGCTGGCGTTTAATGATGCCTCTGATGCCAGGAAAAAATTACTCCAGCAGGTAATGCTGGCGCATGGCGAACTGCTCGAGCCGGGATGCGGACCCAACTGTGCGGAGGACAATCTGCAAGCGGTGACCTAGAGCCTGACAGGTTGGAAGTTTGACGGCTATGGACTAGAATACCAGCACGGTCGAACCCCAGAATTCGAGTTAACCTTGTTTTCCAGGCTGAACATCACCACGAAAGGCTTGATTCTGGTACTGGTGCCGGTAGTTCTGGAGGTCATCTTCATCTCGAAGCTGACCTCAATGATATCTGAGACTTATGTTTCTCTTGCTCGCATGGAGCGCTCCATTGGCGCTTTGAGTGAACTTACAAGCAAGCGGAGTCAATTGCTGGAGGCATTGTGCACAGCCGTCGATCCCGATGAGAAGAACATCTCGAAGCGCTTGATGGCAATTGCGCGCGCCCAGGCGATCGCATTGCCCGACCCCAACTTCGTGCGCGAGTATCCCGAGATGGCCGAATATCGTCAATCTTTGGATGACTTCAACACCCACCTGAACATTATTGTCGGCAAGTTTAAACAGCAAGTTCCATTCAATAGTGCCAGTGGTCGCTGGGGGAGCGGAATTCCTCCCGCAGACCTGATTCCATTGCTCATAGAGGCAAGGTCGATAAATGACAACGGCATGCGCATCGAGAAAGAGTTGGGCAGCTTGCAACCCAATGAACTGGCGCGATTTCGCAGCGAATTCGGCTCGTGGCTGATAATCGGACTTCTGTCGAGCTATTTGATTTGCGCCTGGATCAGTCGCGCGTTTTACCAAGATACTGTAAGCCGTTTGCAGAATATATCTCAGAATGCCCGGCTAATTTCATACGGTCAACCGCTTCAGCCTGTTCAAGGTGGAACCGACGAAATCGCGCAACTTGACGCCCTTCTCGTAAATGCCGGCAATGAGCTGAAGGAAGCGCGCCGGCGCGAGTTTGCCATCCTGGACAATGCCACAGACGTTTTGTGCTCGGTCGACCGAAATTTGAAAATCAAAGACATTGGAAAGGCAGCCACAAGAAATTGGGGATATCAATTGGACGAACTGGAGGGACGCTCCATTTTGTCTATTCTTTCTGGTGATTCTGTCGACTCGACCGTGCGAGCGTTCGATGAAATTGCTGAAGAAAGCAAGGAAGGGCAGATCGAAAATTCCGTCATTTGCAAAGATGGAGCGGCACGACGTTTTCAGTGGACACTGAATTGGCAGCCCGATGATCGGTTGTTCTATTGTGTCGGACACGATGTTTCGCAAATCAGAGCGATGGAAAAGCTAAAGCAAGACTTCCTTGCAATGGTGAGCCATGATTTGCGAACGCCACTGAATTCGGTGTCAATCGGTTTGGGTATGCTGGTGGATGAACGCCTTGGTGCTCTTCCAGAGGCAGCTAAAGTGCAGTTGGGAAGATCGCGCTCCAGTATGGAGAGGCTGTCGCACCTTCTGAATGATCTTCTGGAAATTGAAAAGTTCGGCTCCGGCAAAATTGTTCTAAATAAAGAACTCTCAAGCACTTTCGAAATTTGTGAATTCGCAATAGAACAACTCGAGACATTGGCTGTGAAATCTAAAGTCACTCTTGTCGCACCAAAAAGCGATCAGGCGATTTTTGTCGACCCCAAGCGGATTACGCAGGTGCTGGTAAATCTGCTTTCCAATGCCATCAAATATTCTCCTTCAGGCAGCAGTGTAGTCTTCGATGTGCGCAATGTCGAAGGTCATGTCGAAATCGGCATTAGTGACAGTGGACCCGGGATTGCTCCGGAACAGCGCGATTGGATTTTCGACAGGTTTCGACAAGCCGGTGCCGCTGAAAAAGCAGTAATGAAAAGCACTGGTCTCGGTCTTTCAATTGCTCAGATGATCGTCAAAGAGCATGGCGGCTCCATCGGTGTGGAAAGTAAAGTCGGCAAAGGAAGCCGGTTTTGGATTCGCCTTCCATCAGAGGAAGATGGAGAGGATGATTTACTATGAAGAGTTTGAAATTAGCATGGCGAGCACCGCTGCTTATAGCATTTCCTCTCATCTGCCAGGCAATCTTTGTGATTGCGCTTATTTCGATGCTGACTAACGCTCAAAGATGCATCGAGAATGCTTCGAATATGCAGGAAGTTCTTTTCAAAATGAATGGACTTGTGGTCAGTATCTGCGATGCCATATCTTATTGGGAAAACACGCCGGCAGCGGAAACAAAAGCCAGAGCGGCGCGAAAGTCGGCAATCATCGGGCTGGAATCAATAGTTGATAAACTTCCCGCCGGTGACAAAGTGCAGCTTAAGAATGAGTTGAGATCTCTTCAAGGAATATTTAAATACTCAGTCGAAGTCAAAGCTATGAATCAGGCTGAGAAAGCGGATATCCGGCACAACATTTACGGCATGTCTTTGCAAACATTGCCGCCGTTTTTAAGAGAACTGGATAAGATCTTTGTGCTTAACAATGAAGTTCGCCACAACGAGTTTTTGAAATCGGTCGAAATCAAAAACAAGATCTTGCAATATGCCTACGGTGCGATTGCTGCATCTTTTCTTGTCGGCGCCGCGATGTATCTGTTTTTCACTATTGGTATCAAAAGACCGATTCAGCACATTGCCGAAAACAGCAGACGATTGGCGAGTGACAAACCATTGCTCAGCCAACTAAGAGGAGATGATGAATTCAGTATGCTCGACCGCGGCCTGCATCAAACTCGAGAAGCTGTCGAGGCGGCTGCTAAGCGTGAATCAGCATTGATCAACAATGTGTCCGACATGGTTTGCTCACTGAGCACGGATGGAACGTTTTTAGAAGTCAATGCTGCTGCAATGCGCATCCTGAGAATAAAGGCGACGGAGCTGGTCGGCCAGAAAGTTGCCGACGTGGTCATACCAGCGCAATCACTGCTTGCAGAAGAGTACGTTCGCAAAGGATGCGAGCAAGATGATATCTTCAATTTTGAATTAAAGCTGCAGCCACAAGTTGGCTCTGAAATTGAGACACATTGGTCTTGCATCTGGTCGCAGATGAGCGGCCGTCTTTTTTGTGTTGTGCGAGAAATTACTGAGGAGAGAGCCCTGTCGCGCATGAAGCAGGATTTTATTGATATGGTCAGTCATGATCTGCGCAGCCCTCTTACATCGCTGGGAATCTCTCTGGAGATGCTGGAAAAAGGCGGGCTCGGCGAGATCAATTCTAACGCGATGGCGGAATTGCAATCGACCAAAAAGAATGTCCTGATATTGATCAATTTTATAAATGACTTGCTCGATTTCCAGAAGCTGGACGAAGGAAAGGTACAGCTCGAAAAAACTCATTGCAGTATCAACTCGATTATCAAAGAGTCGATTTCACTTGTGCGCGAAACTGCGCGCGCCAAGAATATCGAGATTGACTATTGTCCGACTGATTATGAAGTGTTCTGCGATCAGGTGAAAATGAGCCAGACTGTTTTGAACCTGCTCACAAATGCAATTAAATTCAGCCCGCCCGAAAGCTTGGTGCAAGTGAAAGTCGACCAGTTTGAGAAAGAGGGTGCGCAAGCAAGCGGTTGTGCAAGTTGGGTCCGGGTTACGGTTAGCGATCGTGGACCCGGTGTGAATGCGGATATGCGGCTGCGAATCTTTGAACCTTTCGAGCAGGCGGAATCTCACAGAGAGCAGGGTACGGGTCTGGGGCTTGCAATCTGTAAAATGATCGTTGAAGGTCATGGCGGGCAAGTCGGTGTCACCGAGAACAGCGGTGGTGCAGGCAGCGTGTTCTGGTTCGAGATTCCCACATCCGATTTTTCCTAGATCCCAATCCTTTCATTGGTTGCAATTGTCTCTTTTCGTACGTATGTAGATTGTTTGCACGCTGTTTGGCGCCTGTCCGGCTCTCTGACAATTCAGAAAAAATATTTGGATTTTTTGGAACTAAATCTGATCGGTCTGGTCTGGCCTGTCGACTTGCATTTAGCAGCCGGTAAACATCGGCAAAATGAATATGAGTCTTTATGTTGCCGCTGTCTTGCGGACAACCTGTGGTAAACACTCAACCCGAGGAGGGAGTATGCATAAAGGCGCAACTCTGGCGTGTGTAACTCTGGCTCTGTGTGCTGGCATGGCTTATGCCAAGGATGCACCGGAAGCGGATAACAGCGCTCAGAATGTGGGAGCGACAAGGAAAGACGCTGTGACTGCCGAGAAGCAGAATAACGTCAAGAGCAATGTGGAGACACTCGCTGCAATTCGCAAAGCGATCGTAGATCAGGATGGTCTTTCCATGAATGCGAAAAACGCGAAGATTCTTTTTTCGAAAGGTCTGGTCACGTTGAAGGGTCCCGTGGACAGCGAGTCTGAAAAAGCCAAAGTAGAAGAGATTGCCAAAAGCTGTTCTGCTGTCACATCAGTGAAAAATATGCTTACTGTCGCACCGAAGAAACAGTAGGCAGAATTAATTCAATGGAATCTTGATAGAACGCACGACAAAACAAAAACTCATTGGAGAATGACATGAAACAATCCGTTGCAGGAATCGTAAAAACCCGCCTGGAAGCTGAGAATCTCGTTAACGCATTGCGCGCTAATGGCTTTGCTGATCACGAAATTTCCGCACTTTTCCCCGATAAGGAAGGTTCGAAAGACTTTGCCCACGATAATTCGACCAAGGCTCCGGAAGGCACCGTCGCTGGTGTCGGCACCGGTGGTTTGCTCGGCGGTGTACTTGGTCTTATGGCCGGCATCGGTGCTATTGCAGTTCCAGGTGTTGGTCCTTTGATCGCTGCCGGTCCGATTATGGCGACGCTCAGCGGTGCTGCAGTTGGAGCGACCGTTGGTGGGATTGCCGGTGCTCTCATCGGCATGGGAATGCCTGAATACGAAGCCAAAATGTATGAAGGCAAAATTCGTGAAGGCAACATCTTGCTTGCTGTTCATTGCAATAACAAAGATGAATTGAAGAGTGCCGAAGAGCTGTACAAGCAGCACAAAGTCTCGGACATCCATCGTGTCGGCGAAGCTTCCGTTAAGAAGTAAACGCGGCAAAATAAATGAGCGCATGTAGTTGCGCAAACGGCCGCAAGGCAGTTCAAAAAATTAAAGCGTCCGGCTCGAGTCGGGCGCTTTTGCTTTATCTACTCAATTGCTGAATTTGGGTTTGGATTTCCAAACCAGATGTTTCACCTAGAACTGTTATCTGGAATCTTTGAGAAGTTCGCCGGACAAGGTGAAATTGTCTGCTTCCACCGGCAGCGAAATCTGCGATGCGTGGTTCGCGCCGCAGACGATTTCAAATTGATCGCCCATTCGTGCGAATGCAGGTGTTTCGAAATGATCTTTGTCTCGCCCTGCAATTGACAGACGGATGCGATGCCCTTTCTTGAATTGATAAGACGTGGGATACATCTCCAGAGACACTTCTCTAACTTCACCTGCAGCAAAAGGTTTGTAGTCCGCCTTGCGGAAGGAACGCATTGGCGTGAGTGTTTTGTATTTCGGCTTGAACATTTCACTCAAATTGTTTCCGCACAAGATCTCACCTTCGGTCACGTAGTTGACCGAACCATTGGGCGCAACATCTTCCAGATACGCAAACAACGAACAATCTTCACCGTTCGGTTTCAAATATATTTTTACTGCGGGATTGCCTGAGACGGTCCAATTGTCTGCAAGGGGCACTGTCTCAAAACAGATATTGCGCTTGTCTTCATTTTTCCTGTTTGCATACGGATCAAGAAGAACATTTCCGAGCATGCAATCCCAACGTGAGCTTTTGCCAGTTCCACTCTTCTCGTTGATTTTGTAGACAGTGCTCTGTTCCAACGAAGGTGCCGTTGCTTTCATAGTTTTGTCGGCAGTCAAATACAAAGTAGTCGGAATATTTTTCGGCGGCCAGGTTTCACTTCCGTGCCACCGTTCTTCGCCCAAAGTGTAGTAGTGGACAGCATCATCTTTGGCAAGAGAGTTTTTATTGAGCATGTGATGATCGAAAAATTTCAACATCTCTCTATCGATGCGAAAACGCGACAGACCGCCGCGCGTGAATGGACTGATGTTGAAGTAATCATGCTCCCATGGACCAAGAATAAGTTTCGAGCCGGGCGCCGAATAGTTGAGAAATCGCGTAACTGCAGCACGCGAGTTTGAACCCTCCAACCAACCCGCGCCGACATACATCGGCACATTTGCCGCATTGAAATCTTTCCAATAGTCGCTTGGACTGCACGGATCGACCCCTAGTGTTTCGAAATCAGCACCATATCGCTTGTGCAAAATCTGTCCTGAAACGTCGCGCGTTTTTGTCGGATTCAAATCTTTTGCGCTCATAGGAGAGTCGTCGCGGAAGTTTACTTTGCTCGATGAAAAGGCTGAGTTGAACTTGTGTTCGGCAAGAGCCTGCTTCAACAGTTTCTTGTCTCTATCTTCATCTACCGGCTTCATGTGGCTAAGCAATGGACGCAAGAATTTCAAATTTCTAGGCAGAACATTTGAATCGAAGTCTTTGTTCAGCTCTGTCCACTTAGTGAAAAACGGCTGCAATGGCAAGCCGCCCGGACGCAACACATCGGCATAAATGTCGAATGGGCTGGACAACACTGCCACCGCCTTTACGGACGGATGTTTGTTGAGCAAGGAAAATTCAGCCATATTGCCCGAGTATGAATGTCCGATGAGACCGATGTCACCGTTGGACCACGGTTGTTGCACAATCCAGTCCATCACCTCTTTGCTGTCCTCAACGTCCATTGGCGGCAGCTCCCACGGACGGTCGCCAAAAGAAGCGCCGGCACCGCGTGCGTCGGTCACCACCCAGGCATATCCATGGGTTAGAAACTCGTGGCGATAGAGACTCAAGGGTCTCGGATAGAGAAATTTCAGATACGATTTTGGCTTGATGACGCGCCAGTAGCGGCTTTGCTCAAACATTGTCGGCAATTTCTGGCCCGCTTGCACTCCCTCCGGCAAGTAGATATCGACAGCTATTCGCGTGCCGTCGCTCATCTTCAGGTATCGAGATGTCTGTTTGTACCGATGCGAGGTCTTCGGTGTGCGATATGTGGACGGGTGTCCGTTAGCCTGGTCTGCTTTCGCCCGCAGCATCGAACGATGCGCATCCGCCCCCGAAGGCAGCAGGAGCGGCAAGCATGTTACAGAAAGAAGTAGCTTTATCCAGGATTTTCGCTGTCTAAAGGGCAAAAGATTCCGCATCTGGCGCAGTTACCGGTGTTCGGGGATGCCTATGGGCCTTCCTCTAATATACTATTGCGGCTCAAATCACAAAGACTTGCTTAGTATCTTCTTCCTTACACTGTTGCTTGCGTTAATCTGATAGCGTTTGAAGTAGTTGCAAGGAGCCATATTCTATGCGCCATCCCGAAGTTCCCGAATCCCTGGACAGTTGGTGGATACTCCACCGAATGTTCGCTTTCGACCGCCTGGGCTGGGATTTGCTCCCCAAAGAAGACCGCACGGAAATCATCCGTGAGGCTCAAAAGGCATTCGAATCCCTCAAGAATGCCGACAGCACCGACATCGGCTTCGCCCAGATGGTGGGACATAAAGCGGATTTGATGCTGACGCACTACAGTAAAAATTACGAAGGGCTGGCACACGCCCAGATGGTTATTGACAAGCTCCACCTGTCTGAATACCTGACCCCGGCGCTGTCTTACGTGTCGATTCTGGAGCTGGGGCTCTATGACGCGACCGGCAAGATTCACGCGCAGTTGGCGGAGCAAAACCTGAAACCTAATTCACAAGAGTGGGTTCAAGCTTTCGATGAGCTGGTTCAGGCTCAAGCCCAGGTGCCGCACAATGCCGGACGCTTGTGGGCCCGCATTCCGCAACGCCGCTTCGTGTGCTTCTACCCGATGGACAAGAAACGCAGTGATGACGTCAATTGGTACATGCTGCCCTTCGGCGACCGCGCGCGTTTGATGCTGGAGCACGGCAAAATCGGGCGCACATATCACGGCTTGGTGACTCAGGTTATTTCCGGTTCGATCGGTTTCGACGACTTCGAATGGGGTGTCGACCTGTATGCCGATGACCCGCTCATCTTCAAGAAACTGATTTACGAGATGCGCTTCGACGAAGCGAGCGCGAAGTATGGTCACTTCGGCGACTTCTATTCGGGCGTGCAGTTCTCGCTCGATCAGCTTGAAACATATCTCGATGGAACAGCCGTGCCTGCGCTCAATGTGCTGGAAACAGCAGCGCGACACTAGAGCTGCGAACGCCGTTAAATGCATTAGGCGCCGATTCACAGTAGTGAGTCGGCGCCATTATATCTGGTGCAATTTGCAAACAGTTTTTGAAAAATCTAGCTTACTCTTGGACTTTCAATTCTCGGCCAAACATATTCTGAGCCTTTCTTGATCGTTAATGGTTGATGGTTCCCCGTGCCTTCGAATTGTGCCGAATAGCCCGAGCCTCTGAGAGCTTGCGAGAGCAAATCTCTCATCTTGATATAACCGCCATCATTTGGCCAGCCTTGATCGGCACGCTCTAGAAGTTTGTTGAATCGATTACTGTCAAGGTCTGGTCCAAGGAAGTTTTCCGCTATCCGCTGTGCCGCTGAGAGATCGTTGGTAGCTTTGAGCTGATCCGTCAAACCGGTGACCATTCTCTCGATGTCTCGGCGAGCCTGCATATCGCCTTCCGAGTTATCGACTTGGGCAAGCACGACCGGCGGCTTAGCTATGTAATCGGAGAAGTCCGGACTCTGTTGGACGTCAGCGTTCGGTCTACTATCGTCTATTTCGTTGCCTCGAACCATTTTAATCACCTTTTATAGGATGCCGTATGTCCGAAATAGCCAGGCTATTCCGCAATGCCTTTACTTTTGTACCCGTTTGGACGGAAAGGAAACCCCAGCCCTCCTTGCAGGCGCCCAGGGCGGCTGGATGCCGTTCAGCTGATGCCAAAAGCCTCTACCTTCCGCCGGCGATTACCTCTAGAACTTCATAGCAAAGGAAAAATCGAACTTATGATTGGCTGAGAGCTTCCAAATATCGATCGAAGTCTATAATCTATGCTTTTGAATATGGTACGAGAGTTAATGTCCAGAGAAAACGGTAATAAGCCATGCGTATTCTTGTTATTTGTCTTTTATTGCTGTGCGTTTTTGGCGGCACCATAAATGGTGCCTGCGCGAAAGATAACAGTGATGATTTCCGGGTGATTGAAAAACGATTTGCGGATTGGACGGAAGCGTTCAATCGCAGAGACCTTGATGGTTCCTGCGCTTTATTCGCAAAGAGTATACGAGCCGATCATCAGGGCGTTCCTACTGAAGATTGGCAAACCATGCGCGTGCGTTTTCAAAAATTGTTTGCTGACAATACTCGCACTTACACTTATCGTTTCAAACTCCTCAATGTTTACCGTTCCGGTGACCTGGCGGTTGGGCGCATCACATGGTATCTGACCGTCACCAAAGATGGGAAACCGCTTTTAGAGGAAGAAACACAGAGCATGGATGTGTTTAAGCCAAACAAAGAAGGTGTGTGGGAGATGGTGGACTTTGTTTCGTTTACCGAATTGGACAAGACTGATGGTGGCAAATCCACAGGCACCACAGGCACCACCGGCACCACCGGCAGTAAGTAGTTGATATTTGAGGAAAACCAATGGGCATCAAAGTTTGCGTGGCAGGTGTGACGGGCTGGACGGGGCAATGTGTTGCGAAGGCGATTTTAGATTCTAGCGATCTCGAGCTTGCGACGGCAGTTGCCAGGAAAGCAGCGGGGCAAGACATCGGTGAGGCGCTGGGGATAGCGAAACTCGGCCGCGGCGTATCGGCAGATGTGAATGATGCGCTTGCCCAGGGTGCTGATGTCTTTGTCGATTACACGAGCGCCGCTTCTGTAAGACAAAACGTGATGGCTGCGCTTGAGAAAGGCGTGAATGTGGTCATTGGCAGTTCCGGACTGACCGCAGCCGATTTCGACGAGATCGAAAAGCTGTCAATCAAAAATGGAGTCGGTGTGATTAGCTGCGGTAATTTTTCTGTGACAGCCGCATTAGCCAAACGATTTGCGTTGATGGCCGCTGAGCATCTTCCGCAGTGGGAGATTGTTGATTATGCTTCGTCGACAAAACCTGATGTTCCCAGTGGCACCACTCAGGAGCTGGCGGAAGAACTCGAGAAGGTGCGTAAGAACAAATTGGGTGTGCCGCTGGACCAATTGCACGGACCGAAGGAAGCGCGTGGTGCGCAAATTGCTAACACTCCGGTACATTCTTTGCGTCTGCCGAGCTATGTGATTTCTTTCGAAACAATTTTTGGGCAACCTCACGAACGGCTCACTATCAGGCACGATGCCGGAGCAGGGGCGGAGCCGTATGTTGCCGGCACCTTGTTGGCGATACGCAAAGTGATCGCTTGCAAGGGCTTGATTCGCGGGTTGGATAATTTGCTGTTTTCTTGATGCCGGAGCGCATATACTTTGAAATAGGAAACTAAGTTTTACTTCTGCGGTTCGAGCAATCCTAACTCGCGACGTTTCTTTTTGGAGACGCCTTCCAAAACAAGATCGTATGATTTTCGAATGTAGTCTTTTAGCTGTTGATCCGAAAGTCCTGGCTTCTCATAGTGTTGAATCCAGAGCAATCCGCGTGATGCCAAATATGGTGCCGGGCAAAGACCGGGCTGTTCTTGCAATACTTCGAATGCCCAGGGACTTACTTTGAAAGTATAAAATTCTTCGTCTTCGCCCATGCCGCCGATGGCGAAAACTTTGTCCGCAACCTTCCACACATGGCATCCGCCCCACTGCATTACATAGGTCGTGCATGGAAGCGCCTTACAGAATTTGTTGAACTGAGCAAGTTTCACTCAAACGGTCTCCGCTGTCAGACGTGCCATCCGGCAGCCAGTATGGAATTGTAGACATCCACCTATCGACATATCATAATTATCCACCCTAAGTTGGCAGAAAGGAGGGCTTCATGGTTCACAAGAGGGTCGTTGACGCAATCGAGACGGCAGATCCTAAGTTTAAACACTGGAAAACCCGGATTAAAACCGCGGCCGGAGCCTTTGAGCAGGGTGAACTGACTGAGACACGTGCTCTGATGTTTCGTGCGCTCGCAGAGGCTGAAGGTTTGCAGGATAAAGCTTTTGCGGTTCCCGCCTGCAATTTGGGAATTGCCGTTGTTAGTCTGCAACAGGGAAACTTGAAGGAATCGAAAGAGTATTTCGACAAAGGATTGAACGCCGTAAGGACGCAACCTGATCCGGCAAGTGTGGAACTATATGCAGCCGGTCTCAGATTCAGAGCCATGTTGCATGAACGAGAGGGTGATCTCGCGGAAGCGGAAAATTGTCTAAGAGAGTCTGTTTCAATACTTCAGAAACTGAATGCTGAGAGCGCGATACAGTTGGCTTACTCACTTTCGGATTTGAGCTACATCCTGGTGAGAACAGAGCAAATTGAGGAAGCCGCGCTGCTGATTCGTTCTGCCATGGAAATTCTTATCGCCACGGTTGGAAGCGAAGATCCTACATTTGATTGGGCAAAGATCATCTATCAGATCTGTCATTTCAGCAGGGATGAAGAGTCGCTGATGGAAACGTTTGAGATGTCCGCGATCAAATGGCAATATAAGGTTGGTGCCAAGCATCCAAATCTGATTCGCGCCTTAAGTGTTTATGCGGCGGCATTGAAAAAACACGGACACACGGAACGCCTGAAGGAGCTCAAAGATAATTTTTCAGGGCTACTGGATTTTTGAAACCTCATCTGCTATCCATCAGTTTCATCTGTGGCTCTGTACGCTGTTTCGGTGTCCATCGGACCACGCTGAATTACGGCGAGATTTTTTGAGAACCTTGCCCAGTTAAAGGCGACTGGATCTCTGCGGTCGCTCGGCTGAATTTCTCCATGTCCATAAATCCTGGAAATGTTGAAGCGATCTTCAATATAGTCTGTCAGTGCTACCAGTGAGCTTAGCTGTTTCTGTGTATATTTTTGCTTCCCGCTGCGAACCAGCTCGATTCCAATGCTGTTGTCGTTGTTGACTCCACGCACAGCGGTGCGGTCGTTGATGTGGACGGTTGCAAATTTTGGATCTGCCGACAAAAGAATGGTGCCGTCTCTGTCTACAAGAAAATGTGTGCCAGGATGACGTGGACCAATGTTATTCCAGCTTCGCACTACTCGCCTTGCATCTGCGGGACGAACGGTTTCAGTTGAATGCAAGACGAGGTAGCGGATGGGACCAGTGCGCTTCCGAATTCCGCCTTTCAGTGGATAATGCACCATGACTTTTGCGCGCACCAGCTCTTCCGGCGAGTATTTCCCCGCGTGTCCGCTCTTGAAATTCGTAAGAATGCGCTTTCTGAAAGCAGCTTGGTATGGCGCCGTTTTGATCGGCGTAGTCCAGATGTTTTGTTTGAGCGGTTTCTGAACTAGTTTCTTGGAAGTCTTTCTTTTGGTAGCTACCTTGGTTACCGTGGTCGTCGGCCTGACTGTTTTAGTGGTCTTCTTAGATCTGATTGTGGCTGAGTCACTTGGAAGCGGCAGTGAGACGTTTGTTAATAGAATCAGTGAAACAACTACCAGCCAACGTGATTCCATTGAGTTTCCTTAAAAAACGGTACCATGAAGATACTGCATGTCTGTGCGCTAGAGAACAAAGTTTCTAACAGGTTTTCTGGGCAATAGTACTAATTGACTATCAATCAAAATTTTTGTTCCGAGCGAGCACCAGCTCCCAAACGGAGGCTTATCGGCTTGTTTTTTCCGCTTTGTCCTCTTCGTCAAAAATTTTCGCCACAATCCGTGGGCGCAGTGTCATTTCCTCTAACAGGTCAACGCATGCCATGTAGATTATCAGTTGAAGCCAGGAAAAGACGGGGCTTAATATGAACGTAGCAACAGCCAAGCATTGCAGAATGAAAGCGACAATGGTGGCACGTTGCCATTTGACCTGAATGAGCGATTTATCTCTGAACAAGTTAATAGTGCGTTTCATGAGAATGCCGAAGATGGTTTTGCAAACAAGAAAACCTGCACCCAGCACAACATAGAAGAATTCATGTCCGTCAATTGGTGGCCATTCTTGTTTTCGATTTGGCTCGCGATCCCACGGACGGACTGTTTCTCCCCAAAGCGCCAGCACATCCGCCAGCAAGCATTGCTGATAAAAATATGTTTTCTCACCCACTGGTGTCCATTGTGGAAATCCTAGAACATTGAGAGCACGCAATATCAAATGCCATGAAAAAAAGTCGTTATTAGCTCTGCACGCGCCGATACCGATACCGGTGGCAGCCGCACCCAGCCCGAACGCAACAGGACCCGTAGGGAATTGCGTGGGCATTGGCTTTCCGTGATACCACTCCGTGATGCCCAGCATACCGGCAAATGGCACGAACCAATCCTTGCGAAAACGCGCGAACTGGCTTTTTGAGAATTCAGGATCTATGTTGGGCAAAAATCCCAGCGCCCAGGAAATTGCGCATCCTCTGGGGACATCTTGAATCGCGCCGCTGTGCGGATCAACTTGCGCCACCATCATGCCCGTTTCTTTATCCAGATGTGTTTTTAGCCAGTCGAGCCACGCTTTTCGAGACTTGGAATAGTCTGTCTTGTACAGCACATCGTGGAGACGCAACGACTCGAGTGCGAAGATCGCATCTTGTGCCCACGTATAACCTGGGTAACACTCCGGAAATGGAGCGACATTACTAAGAAAAGATGCCGCTATCTCCTGAGAGCGATCGTGGAAATCCTGAATGAGTTTCGGATCTTTTCCTCCAAGCAAAACGTATCCGGCACGCAATAAGTTGGAGTGCCCGGCTATGATAATTCCGCCTTTTGGTTTGATTTTGTCGTTGATATTGAAAGGTGGCTTTTGGGACAGGTCAGCAATTGTCGCTATCAAACGTTCAAGTTCTTCTCTTGCTAGGGCCTTAAACACTTCATCGTGCGGCCGATCCATCGACATGTTTATAAGCGTATATCCGTAAAACGAATAAACGAACATACCCGCTTCAGGAACAATCATCATTTGCAAGACCGGCTCGCCCGAGTTTAGTCGTCTGCGCACGGAACGCAACTGTCCATCAAGTTCGATCTGGGAGATTGATGTGCTGACCAGGTCCAAGTGAGAAGCGGAACCGATCAGCCATGAACCGCAGCAAGAGACTGCGAGTATGCACAAGAAAATACTAAAGAGCTTTCGCGCCGGAGTAGAAATGGAGATTTTTCTTTTAGTCATTTCTCGCTGTTTGAGCAAGCTTGAAAGGTCGGATACACAAAGCCAGGTTTCCTGGCTCCATGATAGCTGATTCAAACCCGGCGCCTAATCTCGCCCGTCCAACGATTGCATTTAGCGCTTGCTAAGTTTCAGCCTCATGCTCCGACTGTTCTTGCGGACAACGAGTTTCGCTTCCTTCGCGCCGACTTTGGTAAGCTCCAGACTATATTGCCCTGCGCTTATTTTTCTGGTCTTATTACTAAGGTCCGACGCTATTTCAGCATCCTCGTTTTCGATAGGTTGCTCGCCCCGCTCTTTAATCAAAACGCGGTTGCCGGAGCCTTCTTGTCTATATTCAATCAGGATCTTTCCTTCAAAGCCCGGAATAAGCAAAGCAGACACATCTACTGAAAGCTCAAGGACGTTCGCATTCAATTTGAGGACCTTGCCTTCGCCATTAAAGGCACTGTCACTGCTGTCCATGTCGAACTTTTCGTCGCACTTGAAGGGAAAGAACTCCTTCCAATTCTCTGAAGCCATGTAATACATCCTTTTAATACCGATTTCGTTTTGACCAAAGACAAGTGTTAGACCATGTGCGACGGTCAAAGTTTCTTTCGAAATTTCTATGAATCTAGGGAACTAACTCAAAGGTCCGAACAGGCAACCGACTCAAGGGATTGAGAACATTAATCAGGCGTTAAGGAAGCTCCGTTTTGCACTAAAATTTGATAAATTTGCCTGTATAGTCAGAATTAGTAGAGATCGAACGACGGTTTCTTGGCTCTGTGTTGTCTTTGACCTTGCTTGCTCAATCGTCCAGTAAAGCTGTCAAATAGAACATAGACAAATGACAGTAGCGGTGTTTCGACACCGTTGTTCGGGTGCTGTCTCATTGCAGATCCCAAAGAACCCACTATTCTCCGGGTCAAAGGAGGCGTCTATGTATATTTGGATAGAATTTGCAATTTGCGCCGCTGTCATTTTATATTCCGGTAGTCGACTCAGCGTTTACGGCGATCTGATTGCGGAGAAGACTGGTCTGGCGAAAGGCTGGATCGGTTTGGTTTTGCTTGCAACGGTCACGTCGCTGCCGGAATTAATAACCAGCGTCAGCGCCGTGACTCTCAACAATCTTCCAAGCATGGCGGTGAGTGGAACGGTCGGTAGCTGTATGTTCAACATGATGGTGATCGCACTTTTGGATGTTTTATCCAAACATCGGCCGGTATCGAATATGGTGCAAAGCGGCCATCAGCTTTCGTGCGGCTTTGGTATTTTGTTGCTTGGTCTGGTGGCTTTAGAAATCGGCTTTGGTAAGTATTTCCCCATACTTACCAGTCTCAACGCCATCGCGCCTACCAGCATTTTATTCATCGTTGTGTACCTGCTGTCCATGCGCCTGATTTTTGACTACGAGAAAGTGCGCATCAACGAAACCGCGGGAGATTTGGGCGAAAAGGTTGCCGGTCCGGACACCACGCTTATAAAAGCAATCGGACTCTTTGTCTTGTTCTCGGTAGTGATAGTCGTAGCGGCATGCTTTTTGCCGGGACTTGGTGAGCAAATTGGGAAACAGACCGGTTGGGGTGAGAGCTTTATAGGTTCCTCACTGATTGCGATAACCACCTCATTGCCGGAAATTACCGTATCGGTGACGGCTGCTCGCATGGGCTCCTTCGACATGGCAGTCGCCAATCTTCTGGGGAGCAATTTGTTCAATGTCGCAATTCTGGCAATTACAGATATGTGCTATTTGAAAGGACCCCTTCTGCAAGCTGTAGATCCTGTCAATTCATCAACTGCAATATGCGCCATGATGGCACTTGCCGTTGTGGTCATTGGGCTGACCTACAGGTCTCAGAAAAAATTTCTCTATCTTGCCGGAGATGCAATTGCGATTTGCATTATCTACGTCATAGCGAACGCGATTCTTTTCCTGGCTCACTAATGCTTGTTCGAACGTTCAGTGGTCACCATCTGTTGATTGATTACTAGAGGGTGTATTTGCCTGGGCTTCTGCTTTGTATCGCCGGGCTCGAATAGTATTGTCGCGAAGCTCACAGAGAGCAGCCAATTTTTTCTTTGTGTCTATCTCGTACCTGGATCTGCCGGTGGTTGGTAGACTTTGATTTTTGAACACTGCTTCTTGTTCGAATGCTTCCGCTAAACCAGAGTGACCTTGATGAGCGTAGGCAAATGCGAGGTTGGCAGCAGCTGCAGGTCCTGTTCTTGAGAATGAGTTGTTGGAACTTGTTAGAAGTAATCGCGCTAAACGTGCAGCCTGCGAATATTTTTCAAGTTGGTTAAGCACCTGAACTCGATCAAGAATCGCTGCAAAGTTTGCATTGACGATCTTGTCCCGTTCAGAATCCTGATATTGAACTGAAGGTTTTGCCGATCCCGCATCCAGGGCAATTTCGATTGGCTTGGATTTAACTTCTGCCATTTCGAAGTCACCCGCCAAGAGAGCATATCTCGCCTCTACTTCTGAAATTCTTAGCGTTTCTGATGATCCTGTGCGCGGATGTTTCTCAAGTTCTTTCAAAAGTAATGCGGCTAACTTCAGATCATTTCTGTCTTCAGCAATAAGAATGCGATCGATCAATAATCTCAATCGCAAAGAATGTCCTAGTCCGGTCAAGTATTCGTTGCCGCTCAACGCATCAATACAAATTTGTGCGGTTTCGGAGTTTCCATACCCGATCAAAGACTCAGCATAGTTCAAGATGAGTTCTGCTCGTTTTTTAGAAGACTTCTCCGCTTGGTTGCAAACTTGAATGAATTGCTTAGCGTTTCTGATTGTCGCGAGTGAGTTTTCTGCCTCATGCGAAGTGAAATTCTCCAGTTCGGATTTTTCAGCAGAAAAATTATATCGGGCTTTGTCTTCCTTTGCCTTGATGAGAGTTTGTCGTATCCGAAGAGCGTCCTTGTTTCGCGCGAGTTTTTCGTACACTAATGCTAAGTTCGAAAGCACACTTACTTCACTTGGAAGCAAACGTTCAATGTATATGTTATTGCGCAATTCCATATTATCTATTGCTACACCGTTGCTAAACCAAGCGTCAGCAGCAATCAGCAATGGAAGTGCTCTTGCGTATTTCTTTTGCTCGATTAGCGCCTGGGCTCGAATTGCGTTAGCCATTGCAACATATAGACTGGGAAACTGTACATCTGATGGGTATTGAGCCTTAGCCAGTTTCTCCGTAAGGATTTCCAATGCCTCGTACTTTTTTTGTCTTCTCAGACATTCTGCAAGACATAAATTGTCTATCGGTGTTCTATTTGTTAGTTGTTGCGACAAGACCTTCTCAGCGTCGCCGACTTGTCCGGACATGATGTATGCGCATGCCATTTGCAGAAGTAATTCATGCATTGTCTTTTCGTCCGCATTGACGAAGTTAGCTGCATCGACTAAAGCTTGCTGAGCATTGAGTGCGTTCTCGCTACTGCATCTCTTGTAGATTTCGTTGTAGATACCGGGCAGTTCAGGCAGAAGACATTTATTTTTTGATTGGCGAACAATTTTTGACGCGGCGAGAACATTCCGGTAGAGAAGATCAGCATCTTCTTTGCTCGTACGTCTTTGTCTGTAAGATATTAGCGGGCGGTAGATTGCAGTGCGCCTTTCATTTTCTGGCGCGTTTTCACAGTTTGCCATTTCCTCAAGAGCCATGGTACCTAATTGACGTCCAAAATCTATGTCTTGCTGAGCGAGAAGAAAGAGATGCAAGATGGTGGAAGCCTTAATTCTCTGGGTTTCAGGTGTCGGGGTTGGGACGTTTAATACTTCTTTCCCTAATCTTAAGATGCACTGAGCCTCTTTGGAAGATATTCTTTGGGGTGTTTCCTCCAAGGGAGCGAGGGCAGTGTGCAACTCTTTCAATGCATGCATATCAGTGACGCTGAAGTCTCGCAAAACCTCCATACTGTGCGTTGCCAAAATTTGATTGTATTGAAATTGATTGCCATTTGATGAATTGCCGCAAATAGCCTGCAAAGCCTTCAGGCGCTCTTCCGGAGTTTTCTTTTCTTCCTTGAGGAGAAACAGATAGTCAAAAATCAGCTCGTTGGCTTCCGTCCAATTCAGCCTCGATTCAGAACATATTTTGAGTACTAATGAGGTGGATGCGCTGTTTGCTTCGGCGCCAATGGAGGACAGACCGCAGCAAATTGTGTAGAATGCAGCAAGGAATATAGACAGGTATGGCCTGACCCCCGAAAAATAGACAGCTAGAATTGTGTGATGCCTCCAGATATGATGTCAATCAGAAAGGAGGCTCCAATGGAGCAAAAGAAGAAAAGGAAGAAGTTCAATCCGGAGTTTAAGGACA
>Ga0268299_1001617_pt1 | contig 36476 bp, 32 predicted proteins | sample NOBtaG_FD_193484 | JGI IMG/M metagenome (GOLD analysis project Ga0268299, IMG submission 193484) | Activated sludge microbial communities from bioreactor in Nijmegen, Gelderland, Netherland - NOB reactor | ecosystem: Engineered > Bioreactor > Aerobic > Activated sludge | place: Netherlands... | reverse complement strand
CGGTCATAACATTTCCAGAAGCCCCAGCGACTCTTGGCCGCCACGAGCGTGGTCAAGGCCGCGATGACCGGTGCATCCCGCCGCGCCCAATCCACGCGAGGCCGGTAGTACGTGGCGCGGCCCAGCCCGACCGCGCGACAGGCCCGCTGAACTGGGAGGCCGGTGACTGTGACCAGGTGTGTCACGAACTCCCGCCGCTCAGCAGGCCCTAGAGCTTTTTTGCGATGACATCCTTCAGCGCCGCGTTCTCCAAGGAGAGATCGGCATACAGGCGTTTGAGCCGGCCGTTCTCGTGCTCGAGTTCCTTGAGCCGCTTCACGTCGGAGGCCTCCAAGCCTCCGTACTTGGCTTTCCACTTGTAGTAGGTGGCGGAGCTGATGCCGTAGTGCCGCCAGAGCTCGTTGACCGGGCGGCCAGCATCGGCCTCCTTCAGGATCGAGACGATTTGCGTTTCGGTGAACTTCGACTGCCGCATGGGAACCTCCTGGCTAGGGTGGCTATTCTGCCAGAAAGTTCTCCGCTTGACTGTCTCAATTTACGGGGAGCTTACGTAGGGTGACTATTGTGCCAGAAAGTTCTCCTTTGTAGTGTCCACGGATTCGGGGAGCTTACAGGAGACTTCTCGGGTAGTGGTAAGAATATCGTTGAGTAATGATCGGGATTTGTGATCCAAGAGGTGCCAGAAAAGCCAACTTTTGTGTCTCTTTGGAAATAATTTGGTCTCAACTGAATATATTTTGATTCAGTCTGAATCTAATTTGGTTCACTTGTAATTGATCTACTGTGGAGCCATTTGTCAGGGGCCATTTATCACCCGCGAAGTGCGCAAAGTAAATTTCTCGCACTGCTCAATGCGAAACATTGCTTTTCGGTGACATCCTTCTAGCAAGCCTTAGAAGTCCAATTGTGTAGCATACTTCCTGCTATAGGTTTGGAAGCAGAAGGTGAATCGAACAATATCTACGTATTTGTAACATAGTTTAAATCCTAGTTAATAAGCTATACAGCACCATGAGAAAACAATTGTTGTGGAGCTGATGTTCATGGTGCCAACTCACCCCTAGGGTGATCAACGGATGGATCTAAACCATACAACCCACTGGGAGGGCAATGATGGCTACTCTATTAATCGTTAGTGTTTGCTTTACAGGGGTAATGCTTTTCAGCTCCGCTGCAATTGCCGCAGACAAGAAAGTCGATCTATTTCCAAAAGACACCCGCTCCGAATCTCAAAAGTCAGTTGACCGCGGAATGAGCGATGCAAAGCAAGCACATGATCGGCAACAACAAGATAAAGCAAGAGAAGCGATGCGAGACAAGACCCACGACGGGATTAGATATCAATTTAACGACAAGACATCGGTTGGTCCATCTTACGAAAACGGTGTCCCAGGTGGGAACGTACGAATCACGACGCCATAGTGAGCGATGACCAAGCATGGAAACTCTGATGCATAACTGCTCACTAAGGGTGATTCTCAGAAGACTTCACTGGAGAGAAGCCATCATTAGTAGTCTGGTACTTCCACTCTCCATTGCATCAACATCTTGCAACTCTACAGAACGCGAACAGAAGCAGGCACAACTTAATGTGCTTAACGAAACTCTCAGCGCGTCACGTTCGACTCTTGAAGAACTAAAGGCAGGTAAACTACCACCTGCATACGATTTGCATTTGTTTCTCAGTCATAAGTCCATAAATAAGGTTTTGGCGGCGGTAGAGAATTATAAATTTACGTTGCCCAATGATCCATCAATCATGGTGACTTTGAAATCTTTATCAATAAGCAATTCCGGCGCCCTTCCGACGGTGACGATGGAGGCGTCGGCCGTACGAGGCGAACTTTCGGCTGATATGTATGCGGTCGCAGTTCTCGTTCCAGCAAAGACGGCTGACCCTGATGCTGTCAGCTTTCGCCTCAAACTAGTTGCTTTCGTTCCAAAGCTAAAATGGTATGTCCTCGAATTGACCAAGATCAAGTTTGTCGAGGTTCTCTTGTCCGCCGAGATTTCAAGAATTACGAATAGACTTCCTGTAATAGACATGCCTGTCTCTAAGTTGGTTTCTTGGGGAGCCCCAGCATCATCAAACTCGGTGACAATAAGAACGAGCGATCCGGCGCCGGGTACTGACGGATCAACACTCGAAATGAAAGTTAATTATCCCTCCACGGAAACTACGAGAACTTTGGCGATAACCAATTACATTTTTTTATCGTCTGGGATCCATATTTTTGGGGTTTTGAAATGAGATCATTCTTGGTTATCAGCATGCTGCTGGTAGGCGTAGTAGGTTGCACGACATCCAACCTGGACAAGCAAATTGAAGCCAAGAAAGCGGAGATTGATGCAATTGCACGTGAGCTAGAGAGTAAAAAAGGCCAAACCTTTGAAAGCACGCATGACATGCACGCGTCCCTGCGCGTGGCGACCATTAGCGCGTGGCTTCAAAGTATCAGCTCCCCGGAATTTGTCGTTACTGCAGTCGGGGTAAAGAAGATAGGTGACCTGGCCTACAAGGGTGGGATAGGAAAAGCGTGGATCGAACCAGAATCAGATACAAAACTGCGCCTAAGTCTTGCGCATGTGAGTGCTGGAACTGGTGGCTCAAAGATCACCTGGTCTGCAAATCTGGGAGCGTCCGCTGAATCGAGGGCGCGTTTCGATGTTCTAAAGGTAACAGGGAATGTTAAATGTGATGGAAAGCTGCCAGGACTCCACGTGGATGGAACGTTGGTCTTGGAACCCGTCGTTTCCACGAAAGCACCCTATGTCATGTCTTTAACCAATCCGCCCAGTATCCCAATCGTTGCAAGTTGTGGGTTGGGGCAACTGGGAACCTACTCCATGCCATTTAGCGCCGCAGTGAAAGATATAACAAGTGGTACATTTGATCTTGGGTTTAAATTGCAAGGTGACATACAAATCCCCTTGGAACCAAATCCAGCTAAATATCATTACACCCTACTACTAAAAGATTCAGAAGTGGGTGTAATAAACGGCAACATTGATTATCGCACGAACCTTGATATTAGCTTGAAGCCTAAATAGAACGTAACGGAAGGGGAGAGAATGAAGACTTTAACTTTCGTATTTGTGGCTATTCTTTGCCTCGGAATGAACAGTAATAGCTTAGCCGTTGGTTTAGCCGACGGTTCAGCGGAGGCTCTAGCCCAGGGCTTAGGCATAGTCTCGACACCATCGCATGCCGTGGTGGCCTCGAATCTAGTCCCTATTGAGCGAAAGTATTTTTCCACTGCCGCATGGACGTTCCCTGCTGGTAGTTCCAGCTACAGTGGCTCAGGTACGACACGAGAACAGGCATTTGCAGAAGCACGTCGTATATGCACTTTGTCACAAGGGCTCAAAGAGTATGTCGGATTCTGTTTCAATTCTCCTACATCAGTTCAATATTCGTTACGCGACTACTATGGCGTGTATTGGAGTGGTTGGGTTACTTGGGGTGATGGCGTTGGTGATCCTTGTCCAGATGGTACCACGCGCGGAAACGAGGTAGGAGCGAATCACCGGTCGGTGGATCTTCTCCCTCCCAAGCCCCAGACAAATCATGCGTTCGAATGTTGGGGGCCAGTGATACCTGAGTAACTTATTGGTAAGTCTTCCAGAATAGACGCGTCGAAATCACCGAGGCACAGTGGCACATAAGTCGGCCTTGTTCTACTTTTATGGTCTCCCAACTTACTTACTCAATCGAGCAAGAGTGCTCCACGCATTGGTTAATTGTAGATGAAAACCAGCAGAGAGAAAGTACTTGCATCGCCAATGTGTACAAATAAAACATAAATTGCAGGTCATACGCTTATCATGCAGTGGCTACTATTGCTCGTCGGAAATACAAGAAATCGCATAGGCAGTGTAGGAGCGAAATCTCATGTATAAATCTATGATGCGCTTTATATTTCAGTTCATCATCGCTATTTCCGTTGCGACGGCTATCTTTTTGCCAGGAATCGGCGAGGCAGGCGGAACTTACTTATTCTCTGTGACATGCACAGATAAAGAACCCAGGGTTGTGGAATGGAAGACCGGAGACATTGACCCCGGCAAAGAATATCTTAGGGTTGCCACAGGGCAGAAGTACCCTGGTTGCAGTATCGGCGATTTTGATGAAGCAATTGACAGTAGCAAACCCAAGGAGACATACAGCCATGAAGCGGGGGTCATCGCAGGTATCCCTGTATTAGGCCCTATCATATGCGGCATATTCGGTTGCTAATGCTGTTAGGAGAAGTCTCTAAAGAAACGATTGGACGAAAGCAACGTCACAGCGCCTGACCATCGCTTAGGAAGTGTATGAGTAGCTTCTTGGCAAATCAACCACAGCTTGCTTCTGCTTTAGTCGGAGCACTTTCTGCCTTAGTTGTGATGTTTATTCGTGACGTAGTTGTTGAAGAAAGGAACCATAGTAAGCGTTATCGTCGGACGCTTGTGGAGCAAAAGCTTTCGCAGGTATATGGCCCATTATGGATTGCTTTCGGGGGGAGAGTCAGGACAGTTGGGAAATGTGCAAGCCCAAAAGGAACTCCGGACAAAAATTGGCGCTTTCTTTCATCTCCTTAGTTCGGAAATACAAGACGTGCTTGCCAGGGCATTCCTTCTTGGGAGATTCGAAGGGGACAAGTATTTCGGCTAGAGACACGGAACTTGCACAAATACTACAGCTTACACCGGAGTTTAAGAGACTTCTCAAGAAGGACATGGAAGCGCTTCAAAATGAATTTCTTAGAAATTAGGCACCTCCATGCTTCCTGGCATCCTCTTGATCTCGTTTTTCAGTTACGAAAGTGAATAGCTTGCCTTTTTAGCAGACACGAAGTGGTTCAAATTCTTAAATGGAATTACCGGTGCGTGAGTGCATCTTCGCGAGAAGCATCGCTCCTAATACACCGGAATGACCTCCCAAATGTGGCGGCACAATGTACATATCGACATCTTCCGTAACAGCTCGCTTTGGAATGTAGCCATTCAGTAGACTCTTGAGTCTTTGGCGAATCATAGGAAAAAGAAGAGGTCTTTGCATCACCCCTCCTCCGAGGATGATTCGCTGAGGTGATAATGTGCATACCCAAGTGTGCAGTGCGATCGCAAGATAATGAGCCTGTAAACTCCATGCTGGATGTTCAAGAGGTAAGTCTTTGGGATCTTGTCCCCATCGACTCTTAATGGCCAAACCAGAGGCCAAACCTTCAAGACAGTCGTTATGAAACGGGCAATTTCCAGGGAATGGATCTTCCTTAAAATCATGAGGCAATTTGATATGCCCCATCTCTGGGTGCATAAGGCCGTGCACTAGGTGTCCGCCAATTACAATCCCTCCCCCTATCCCTGTACCTACAGTCAAATAAATGAAGTTCTGAATATTTTTTGCCGCGCCCCAACGCGCTTCGGCAAGGGCTGCTGCATTCACATCAGTATCAAATATGACAGGAGTTTTTAAGCTTTGAGCGAGGGCTCCGGCAAAGTTGAAATTCCGCCATCCTGGTTTAGGGGTAGAAGTTATGTACCCATAGGTCTGGGACGCGGGGTCGCAGTCAATTGGTCCGAATGATCCGACACCTAGACCGCTGAGAGTGATTGTATTACTGCGGAAGAATTCAACGACCTTTCCAAGTGTCACTTCTGGTGACTCAGTTGGGAAACTGGCCACCATTAAATCTTCTGGGCATGTCCCTGTACCACAGATAAACTTTGTTCCTCCTGCCTCAATGCCTCCAAAGAGCTCCATCTTATTTCCTAGTGTTTAATGAAACCTCAATACGCTTCCAGAACATGCTGGAACAAAAAGCATCAGTTCCTAGCTAAATCTTTGTTTAAAGAGTGTTTGGCCACCGAGAAGTTCTGTAGCTGTCCTCGTGCATTTAAAGAGCGCGACGAAGTCGTTGGAACCATAGTTGCTCGACAATTCGTCCCAGTGTTCCATCAAATACATACCAAGTGCTTCCGTTGCCTTGCTTCCCAATCCGCTGATAAAAAATTGAACCTTTTGGCCAGACGTAAACTTTCCTATTAAGCCATAGTCTTTATTCAATACCTCATAACCTGCCCTATCTTTCCAAGGATTTGGAACATCGTAGATTTCTTTCGTTTCTGTGTCTTCAATCAACCAGGCCGCCGAGTCTTTCCTGCAGTCCATTCGGAATTTGCAGCCGCAGCGGGATATAGTATCCATTGACATTGAATTTGACTTGCCACCAATAAAGAAATGATGACTACATTCTTCAAGATCTCGACTACGATGAGGACGAGGGTACCAGGTTACACGCTTAGGCGCCTCTACCTGGGCCAAAAGCGAGGCGACAGCCCAGGATGCCCAGATGTCTGCTACAGCATATGTGGGACCCTGAAAAGGTCCTGTTAAAGCGTCATCTTCCTCCCCGTCGTGCTGAGGGGACAGCGGGCCTCCGCCTTGGAACGATGGAAGAAATATCCCGAACTTTCGTTTTTTTCTTGGAACGCTGGTCATCCCAAGAAACGAGCCAAGAGAATGATTTGGGTTCGTCACCTCTCCAAGATTCAGGACTCGCTCTACTTTATCCTTAACCCGTATGAGCAACTCCCTATTTTCAGATTGACACCACATTGGAAAATCTGCCCATGCATGGCCTTTTAGTGAACACATCTGGCTAATCTCTATATTGTGTGCAGCAACTTGTGAAGATGCCGCCTCCCATAACTCGGAAAGATGTTTTTCTTTACTTGGTATACGGGCTGCTTCTTTACAGGTGGAGTATGAAAAAACTTCCTCTAGTGCGCGCTGAATACCCTTGAATGACCAGAACATCTGTATGTGCTTATCAATCGCTGTCTCCAATTCATGGAGAAGGTGTAGGGCTTGTTGCGCCTCGCGCGGCTCTATGGTCGCCGGACCTACGTCACGCCTCTGAGGAAGGATGTTTTCTTGAATGAATCGGATTAATGATTGGTGTTGGTCTGCCTTCTCAGTCGCAGGCTTTGCAATTGTAATGTGATTGGAATCTGGCACCTTGTAGTAATCGCCGAAGTATCTCTTCCCTGAATAATATGCAACAATAACTTCATTTGATAATCTCTTTATTCCATCAATCGTTTCGTCTTCTATCAATTCTTTTCCGTAGATTGGCAACTCTCTACGATCGAGAATATTCATGAAATGTTGGTCCAGTGTTGTCAGCCACGTATTGTCATTTCCAGATTTTAAGCTAGTAGCCTCCTGATTACGAATGCCGACTACCGCCAATAATGATGTAACTATATTGGCATACTTAGAGCCTAATGATGGAGATGCTATAAGGAAGAGGCCTATTTTTTGTGTGTGATGCCTTGAAACAATATTTGTTTTCTCGTTGACCAGCAATTGTCTAACGACGATGCCTCCTAAACTGTGACATACAAAGACCAATCGCTTAGACTTCCATAGCTTCTCTGCGTGGAGTTCCTCATTAAGATAGTTGGCTGCATCTAACGGCGAAAAATTAGCATTGAAGAAATCTGCGCGATAAGAAAAATCATAAATGCCAACTCCCTGGAGGTTGGGATCTCGAGAAAGTAATTCCGGCCAGTATGCCCTGGTCAGTTTGCTTGTCCAACAGGACTCTCCGGATGACAGAATGCCATGAACGAATACGACAGACGTGTCAGTTTCAGGATGCCTAACGGTATGCATTGGTGAACCTCCTGCAGGGCGCCAAGATCGTTCGCGCTACTCTAGTGAAAGACTTGTAGATCGCGGTGCAATGCGGGAAATATTACCTTTATTAGAACCAACTTCCAATATGACTTGTATAAATGCATGTATAATGCAGAGTGTAACTCTTCACTCGACTTATTGACGTTGCTCCCGATCGAGATAATCTCAACCAGAGTAGATAGCGTCTTCTGTTGAACTCATTTGGGGCAAGGGTGCCCGGAGTAAGCTATGGAGACAGTAATGATTATTATCCGCTCGCCAGGCATCAATCATCGCTTGCGCCTTTGGCGATCGACTTGTCCGACGGAAGAATTCGATCATGATGCCGAGCCCCGTCATGTCATCTGCCTCCGCGGCGTTAGCATATCTTCGACCGCAAAAGCACTCGCTCTCTGAGGACGTGAAGATGCTGAAGAGGTCTATCCTTCCATCTGAAGTGTGCTAATTCTCGTGTCTCCCCCGCGAGGGGTTCATCCCAAATTGATGTGCTAAATTCGTGCTGAACCTAGCTACGAAGCATGCGAATGGATCTAACCAATAGAATCAGTGCAAATAGCTTAAATTACGAATTGTAAACGAAAAATGGGGAAACCGCTGCAACAACGACATTTTTACAAACCGGCCTGTTTCGTCTCTTAATCAGCGGGCCGTAGGTTCGACCCCTACACGGCCCACCAAAATCAACCACTTACCGCCTGTGCCTGGCTGCCGATCGTGCCGACTGTGATAAATTGTGATGTCGGTGTGATCCGGTCCAGGATCTCGACCCCATCCCGCAAACTCTCGGGATAGTGGTGGGCATAGCGCTGAGTCATCAGCGGCGACTTGTGCCCCAAGAGCCGCTGCACCTTGTACAGTTCGACTCCCGCCTGAACCAGTCGCGTCGCGAAGGTATGCCGCAGATCGTGGAAATGAAAATCCTCGATCTCAGCTTTCTTGAGCGCCAGCCGAAAGGCGCGGCGCAGATGCCCGCTTTCGATCGGTGTTCCGGTCTTGCTCTTGAACACCAAGTCGGTCGGGTTCCCGGCCTTCAACTTAATTACGTTGCCAGTAGGCTGCTTAATTGAGGACGCCTCCTCTTTCTTGGCTTTCATCAAGCTGAGGATCGTCTGATTCATCGGAATCGTGCGCCGTTCACCATTTTTCGAATGGAACAGCATCACCGTTCGCCGCGTCAGATCCACCCCGCGCCAGGAGAGCGAGAGAATCTCTCCCATGCGCATGCCGGTCCCCAAGGCAAACTGGACAAGGTCATGGAGCCATGGCCGACAGGCCGCCAGCACTTGCTGTTCTTCTTCGACCGTGAGCCACCGGTCCCGTCCGTTGCGCTCCCGTTCCATCGACACCGAGAGCACCGGATTTCGTTGGCACCATTCCCACTCTCGCACAGCCAGATTGAAGGCCTTCTTGAGCGTGGCCAGGTGCCGATTCACTGAAGCCGGGGCCAGGTCATCCGAGAAGAGCTGATTCTTGTAGTCGGCAATCAGCCGTGGCGTGATGTCAGCCAACGGCGTGCCGTCGCCAAAGAACGCGCGTAAACGCTTGGCATAGCCAATGTACGACCGCTGGCTCGCCTTCTTCGTCACGTGCTCGCGTAGAAACCGCTCCATGAGTTCCCCAAACGTCCGGTTTTGCTCTTCCAGCGTGATCCGGTAACCCCCGATACGGAGCTGCCGCCTCGTGTCCCCAAGGATCATTTCAGCGGCCCGCCGGTCCGTCTGTCCGGTCGTTGCCCGGACTTGTTGCCCCTGATAGCTGAAACTCATCCACCAGACTTTTCCTCGTCTATACAGCCCCATCCGCTGCCTCCTTTCCGATAGGGCTTGATCGCTGTCTGGTTTCCCCGTGAGGGGAATTATAGGCATCCCGTTTCACACGGGCAATCACCCGATCGAGGTCAACAGCCTTGGGGCGCACTCGTGGAGCGTTCTTGGGTTTCACTGGCTCGCTAAAGCCTTCTAACCATTGATCAATTTCATCCTTCCGAAACCGCACGAGGCCATGAATTTTGAGGCAGGGAATGCGCCCCTGCGCAGCCCAGGCGTAGAGGGTCGAGGGCTTGATAAGAAGCTGGTCGGCCAACTCTTTCACAGTCAGCAGCATCGTTAGGTTCTTCCCGTCAACCGTGCAGATTTTCCTCCCCATTCTCCCCAGGCTTATTCGGTCGCTTCTAGTGAGAGGGTGTTATCTTCTTCTCACACGGTTCACCTAGGTGGTTGGATCGGATACCCCTCGATACTCCAAATGCCCTTGCGGAGAATCCGGCCACGATAAACAACGACAAACAAAAACTCTCCGCCACCATAAGTGGCCGCAACGAGGCTTTGGTCGATCAGGCCAACTAGGTACGTGCCCAGATACCACTTACGTGGGTGTACGAGGCGATACAGATGCACTCGTGGTTCATCGCTCCACTCATCCTGAGGCAATGAATCAAACCATCGAGACCTTCGGCGCCCTGTTTGTCGACGACGATTCATGATGTCTCCTCCTACTCGTTTTCGTTTGTCCCAAAAACAAAAAGGCCAGAACGGGAAGAGCAAGGGCTGGCTTTGCCCTGCTTCTCACTGTTCTGGCCTAGCTGCTCGGACAAGAACCCTTCGGCTCTCGTCCTTACTCACTGAGCGGTATGTCTTATCAGGAGCGATAAGGATAGGAAAATGGGCACGCCGTGTCAAGTGCTCTCAATGGAGAATAGATAGCGAGCGAGCTGTTAGCTATGGCCACACTTACCAACAACGGTGAACTTGCAAGGCCTGTCGGAGGCAAGATTACTTCGTTTTTTCTGTCAGTATCGCATCTGGGCAGCTGTGATACCGCCCAGACTAAGAAGATTAGCGGTATGCCTGAGATGATTGACTAGTTTCCGCATGAACGAAGTGTTGATTATCGAATCATATTGCAGACTCTATTTTTGCTGGCGAGGACGCGGTGCTTCATCTTTCGTCGGAAAAGGTCACGCATTGAATCACGATTGACATGTACCGTTGGTCCGTTTGTCTCTGCATTGATTGCAGGCCAATTAGAGGCTTCCTGCTGAAATGCCAAAAGCACTATAGGGCTTGCCCGGCTTATGCAAAAGAGAATAGCGCAGAATCATCCATTCCATTCACCTCGGCCAGGTTGTGACAACTCCTGAGCCGAAGGGAACATTTCTTTTCGGCTCCGAGGTTTTGGAACTAGGCAACAAACCCAGGTTTCCAAACCCAGTTCTTGAGTATAACCCCAAGAAAACCCGTCTTGAGGTCTCTGCGGGCTGAATGGTCGAACAAGGGCACGTTTGAACACTAAGGATCAAGGAACGGGCCAGCCCAAGTTCAGAAGAGAATGAGAGAGAATGGTTTCTTAAGTCGCAGATCAACTGTCCTCAAAACCTAGAAGAATCCGGTCCGTAACCTCCTGGGAAATTCGCCTCCCAGATCTAACCGTCGGGTGTCTTCAATCAGATGAATTATGGAAATACGACTGCCCTAGTCGGTGAAAAGGGCTAATAACCTAAGACATAAATTGACCCGGTTGTAGCGGGGGGCATACACTGCGTGGCGCAAGGCCGACTTGCAAGTCGCTGCGTGTGTCAGCTGCAGGAAATGAGAGAATTGCAGTGTTTTATAGGCTGGTCTTTAGCCCGGAGCATCGGGAGCCATGCGACTTACCCAGCTGCAAGTTAAAAATTTCCGCTCTATTCGCGACTCCAAAGAGTTTCCGGTCAAGCCTTTATTCGCATTAGTTGGGGAAAATAACACTGGCAAGTCGAATATTCTCCGCGCAGTCGATGTTCTACTATCGGCAGGCTCGGGAAAACTTGGCCGGGAGGACTTTAATGATCCGAATGTGCCGATAATCGTCAAAGGCGTATTTGGCGATCTCTTTCCATTCGAAAAGAAACGTTGGAGACCATATCTCGTCGGGGACACCCTCTCCCTTGAGAAGCATATCTCTCTAACGGTAGACGAGCGGACCGAAAAAGAAAAGCTAGAAGCGGAGTTTCATGGCTATCGGGCAGAGCCGACAACTTGGTACTTATCGATGTCAAAGATCCAAGCGAAGGTTGGCGACCGTCCTAAATGGGCCGACATCGCGGAGGAGAACAAGCTCCCTGACTACTTTCTCGAAGATGGCAAGTCAACTAAGGCCATATATAGCAAAGCTCTCGCGAGATATATGCTAGAAAATGATGTTGCCTTTGATCCGCCGGACCTGAGTGCCACGCAAGCTCTTGGCCTTCAAAGTAATGTCGTTGCTTCCCTTCCTCACGTTTACCTGCTATCAGCGATTACCGACTATTCGGATGAGATTGATAGGCGTTCATCCTCGTCAACTTTTCGTCGCCTGATGGCTGCTCTGTCCGAGAGAATCCTTGAGAAAGACCCGAGATTCCTTGAGCTTCAAAGAGCACTCGGGACCATCAAAGGTCTGCTCAACCCGACGCCAGTAGAAGGGGCACCATCGAGAATCGAATCCCTCTCCACTGTTGAGAAGAAGATCACGGACCTCCTCCGAAAGGTCATGCCCTCCGTGACAAGTGTTTCACTCGCGGTTCAAATTGAGGAGGTCAAAGATCTTTTCTCCGCCGGCGTATCGTTATCGGTGAATGACGGTGTTGACACCGATGTCTTAGCGAAAGGTCATGGTCTGCAGCGATGCATAGTCTTCACTCTCTTGCAGACGCTCATTCTGAATGAACGCAATCAGCTAATTGTTGCAGACGGGGCTGCACCACTGTCCCCAGACCCTATTATCCTACTGGTTGAGGAGCCGGAGCTTTACATTCATCCTCAGCTGGCAAAGTTGTTCTTTGATGTGATGGCGTCTTTCGCCGACACAGACCAAGTCATATACACAACGCACTCTCCGTTGTTCATCGACACGTACGAGGCCGAGCGTGTTGCAATCGTTAGCAAGCCCGATCCCCTAACAGGCACAGTAATCCGCAGCTGTGACACAACAGCTTTCGAGGGGTTGGATGACCGGAAGTTGTTCCAAGGGTTTACAAAATTGAATCCATCGATGAACGAATTGTTCTTTGCCAAGCGCGTTCTTCTAGTGGAAGGACCCGAGGACAGCATCGCCATCACGGCAGTTCTGAAAGCGATGGGGCGAATCACAACGCGTCCTGAGGAGTTGGAATGGTCGATAATCGCTTGCGGTGGAAAAGCATCGATCCCGTTTTTCCAGCGCGTGCTCAATGCCTTTGCTATCCCGTACGCAGTTCTGCACGATACAGATGTCACTGCGGGAATGTCACAGGAAGACAAAGCCACACACGATAAACAAAACAACACTATAATTTCGATTGCTCGTGGAAGCCAGGTGCACAAGTATCCGATCAAACTGGAAAATTCGCTCGGACTGCCGAACCATTTTTCCGATCAATACTCTGCGCATGTGTTCTTCTCGAATCCGGCGAATATCACCCAACAGGTCAAAGATATTATTTTGGCTGTATTCGCGTAGGCTTCTGATGTCTAACAGGGGTATTGAGGAAACTCCCGGTGAGCAGCGTTCCGATTCTAGTCTACCAGCTTCTCATGCTTGATTTGATCTAGAGTGAACCATGAATGACGTTCTCCTCTGGTTGATTCTGTTCGGAACTGCCATAACGTCTGTATTGGCGATTGCCTTGTTGGTTCGGGGATCAAAGGATTCTGCGGATGTTGCGAAAGGGGTGCGCGACGACCTTCGAATAGGGCGTGAGGAAACCAGAAGTGCAGGAAAGGAGCTTCGAGAGGAAGTATCTGCTGGTCTGAAGTCAACCAACGAGACACTGTCCAGAACTCTTGAAAACATGGGGCAAGTTCAGCAGGCGCAGCTCGAAACGATGACAAAACAATTGAAGGAGCTCAACGAGTCCAACCAGGGGACACTGGAGCGAATCCGCACCACTTTTGATTCTCGTGTCAAGGAGCTTCAGGAGGGTAATGAGAAGAAGCTTGAAGAGATGCGTAAGACAGTCGACGAGAAGCTAAACGATACTCTAGAGAAAAGGCTCGGGGAGTCGTTCAAACTTGTGAGTGACAGGTTGGATGCAGTTCACAAAGGTCTAGGGGAGATGCAGAGTCTAGCCACAGGCGTAGGCGATCTCAAGCGCGTGTTGACTAACGTGAAGGCGCGAGGTACGTGGGCCGAGGTACAGCTCGGAGCCATATTGGAACAGATTCTCACGCTCGAACAGTACGAGAAGAATGTCCAAGTGAAGACCGATTCAGCGGAGAGGGTTGAGTACGCCGTACGTCTACCCGGCCCAAAGGAAGATCCTGGGGCCTGCGTGTGGCTTCCCATCGACTCAAAATTTCCTCAAGAGGACTATCTTCGACTTCAGGAAGCTGCCGACAGAGCCGATCTAGACGCAGTCCAGAAGGCCACGGACGATTTGGCGCGGACGGTTCGAGCTGCCGCAAGAGACATTCACGACAAGTATGTGAACCCACCAACCACGACCGACTTTGGAATCATGTTTCTTGCGACTGAGGGTCTCTACGCAGAGGTGCTCCGGCAACCAGCACTTGTTGAGGATTTGCAGCAACGATACCGCGTTGTCGTGGCAGGTCCCACAACATTAGCGGCAATTCTAAGTAGCCTTCGCATGGGCTTCCAGACTCTAGTGATCGAAAAGCGAGCTGCAGAGGTGTGGAGGGTCTTGGGAGCCATCAAGACGGAGTTTGGAAAGTTTGGCGAGGTTTTAGATAAGGTCAGGCGCCAACTCAACACTGCGAGCCGGACGATTGAAGAGACTAGCGTACGAAGCCGGGCAATGGAAAAAAGGCTACGTTCGGTGGAGCAATTACCAGAGGCGGAATCGTCGTCGATTCTTGCACTGCCAGCGGTGGGTAACCAAGTGACGGAAGAATACACTGAAGTGGAAGAACCGACTAGCGAAGCGACACAGGAATGAGTAGACCTATATCCTTCGGGATATAGGTGGCCAACGGATAACCGCTCAAGCAATTGCCTCGTCTGCTGCCATCGGAAATGGTATTAGGCGCTATTGAGGTTGACGATGCTAGCCAATGATCAAGAAAAAATTGACTATCTAGCGAACATTCTCGTCATAGCATTTACTGATAAATCTCTTTCTGCGCGGGAAACTAGCGCATTGGAAGAGGTTCGTAAGAGCATCGATGCAAAGAAGGGGCTGCTAGCAGCCGCACAGAAGGCAGTCGATGGAGGAGCTTACATCTTTGCGAAGGCAGGAACGCTTGCCGATCAGGTAAAGAACCTAGAGGACATGCTTTTCGTCGCACTAACGGACAACGACCTGGGCGAAAACGAAACTGCCCTAGCCAGAGAGTTTGGTCGGCTAGTCGGTATTACCCAAGAACAGTTTGATCAGCTGGTTGCCGAAACATCACGCCGATGTGATGCAGCAACTCACGAAATCACCTGCCCATCTTGTTCAATGCCAACTTCAGCACAAGCACGCTTTTGCCCATTATGCGGTAAACCGCTAATATCTCAGGATACGGCTTCTATCCCGTGTGGGTTTGAGATCCCCCAGGCAGGATATGCCATCGAGTTTTCTGAGTCGACAGCAGCCGGATTCACTACAGCTGTTGCTCTCGCCAGAGCAACAGGAACAATGCAAACTGCTACCAAGAACAAAAAGACTTGGTATCTGACCTCGTTTCCAACTAAGCAGTTCTCAGATATTGTGCCGCTGGCGACAGCTCTCTCTGGCATGCGCAACCGAAAGGTCTATCATGACGGGAAGGAACTGACCTGGGACGAAGTCTTCGGCTTCATTTGGTGCGCCACTCAACGAGCCACTGCCTACCGACCCGTTGAGTATTGCTTCGGTAAGGCTGAGAATCGAATTAATCCTTGGGGATGCAAGCAAGCTCGAATGGAGTGGACTGATTGGGCACAATGGCTCTCATACGGTCACTGGCAAAAATCGGGATTTCTTCGCAGCACTTATACGTTCGTTTTCGACAAAGAGCGTATTCGTCATGAGCTTGCAACCAACTTATATCGTTATCGCTTCTGCCCATACATGCGGAGGCAATTTGCTGAAGCAGTCTTGAAGCACCTGCCAGACCAAGTTGAGGTGACGCCCACGAGCGAATGGAAGTACAACCGTGCTTATGAGACCTTGCCAGGAGCGATAAAAATCATCGAGCGGGAGGGCAGTGGGGATTACGCCTACACCAGTGAGTACTATTCTGACGGGGTGCGACCAAAGGGGTATGCTGTCCTCACAGACATCCTGAAGAAGGCATTCGATGAATGCAGAGTTACCGACATCGAGGTTGGGGCGATTCTCTCAAAATAGGCGTTGCACGTATAGCGCTGGTCACCGCGCCCTGTTATTCAGCTTCGACTAGGCTGTAGCGGCTTCTTAGTCGAAGGAGAGACATACCAGACAGGGTATGCCAGGGGTATCGGAACATTGGGAGGCTTTCCTATCTGGAGCCTAAACAAAACCTGCTCATCAGACAACGAGGGCGCACGGAGTAATTAGGAGGTTATTTAACTGGGTTATTCGGTAGTTTTGCGGCCCTTTGGGACAAGTTTACCTGCGGAAAGAAACCAGACTTAAACAATCATTCTAGTTGATCCCCGTGCTATTTACTTTCAGACAATGACTGCTCCTGAAGCATGTGCCAGCAAAACTTTTCTGTCCGGTAACGCAGATCTTTGCCCGGTCACGTCCTGCCTCCCTGCTTACACTCGATATATGGTCGACATGCCTCAGCAGGAAACTGTTTTAAGCTAGACGAAGTTATCGCACCACAGCCCGAAACACTTTCAAGGCTAACCGAAGTTGTTGTTCGTTAGCTCCTTGCGCAACACTCCGAATTGTTTCTCGCAATTCCTTGACTGTTCCTGGCTGTCCAAAATCAAAAAACTCCCAGAGTTCTACTTCCAAGGTATCAGCCAATTTCGCTAGCATTTCGATAGAGGGACTCTGATACCCTCCTTCAATCCGACTGAGATACTGCGGACTCATTTCGATTTGTTCCGCCACTGTTTCCTGTGTCACTCCACGCGCTTTCCGGATCTCTTTGATTCGCCCACCCAATCGTCGCAATAAATCCTTCATGCCTTCTCTCCTTGAGGCCCAGCTTGGCGCGTCGGGAGAGAAAGAGTAATGCTTCAAAAATACAAATTATGTGTACATTATTAATCTAAAAGATATAGTTCTATATCAATGAGACTTATACTGACTGGATGTCTAAACCTTATAAGGCAATACCAGTCAATTTATCCATGTCGATGGAGGAGAGCACGAAGATGAGGCATTCAGATGTGCCAAGCCATGTCAGGGTTCAAGTCACTCGCATCTTAATCGGTCTCTGTAGCGTTCTGTTCCTTCATCCTCTAAACGCATTCGCCGAGTCCTATGTGGCCGGGCAATTTGGTGTGTCGGTGGGTGGCACGTATAACGACCCCGACAATGTGGTGTCGGATCTTGCTCTCAAGAGCTCCTTGGTATACGGCGCAAAATTGGGTCATTACTTGGATAATCTGAAATACTTCGGAGTTGAGACAGAAGCCTACACACTCACCCCTGATATCAAGCAGCAATCTGTTGCAATCAACGGAGTCCCTGCCGGCACCATTTCGGGATCTCGCTTGCGGGTGACCACTTGGGCCGCTAACGTCTTGTACCGATATCCGGGTGAAACCTTCCAACCTTACGCTGGAGTCGGCTTGGGCTTATTCTTCGCTCAGAGTTCCGACAACACAGGATCGGACTCTTCAATTTCACCTGGTCTGAACGTACAGGCTGGTTTACGCATGATGGTGACCAAACAGGTAGGGTTGTTTGGTGAGTACAAATTCAATATGTCCCGCCTGAATTTCAAGGATTCAGACGAAAGCGCGCAGTATAAGGCCAGTCTCTTCGTTTTTGGGGTAGGGTATCACTTCTGAGGTGTGAACCTGTGGCTAAGCCTGTGAAGTTGTCTGCTCCGGTTAAGAATCGTCTCAGAACGGGACCACTTCACACGGGGAGAAACTCTTAACTGTCCATGGAACTGGGTAGAACCTGTGCCTGGGTTTGAAAACTCCGTTGTGACTAGATTTTCAGACAGTTTTGATGCTTGTTACCAGGTTTATGAGTTGCTTTCAGGATTTCTGCTAGCCTTTTCGAGCCAGCCCACCCTCCACATGGCTGATTCCGACATTTCTAGATCTAGCCCCTCCTCATATGGAAGCATTTCGAAGGAAAATCACCACGAGCGGGGCTAGGAGGAAGCGCTAGCTTCCGCTATACTCCGCTACAATTCTTACTAAGATCAGGCTTCCATCCATTGTAGGAAAATCTTATGCCGATTCTTCAATTCAAAGGGAAAACCGCGATCGAAACATACCATCACACAGTTCCGCACCATGCCCTAGAATTTGACGAAAGGCTGAGCGTATTGGGGAAAGGCGAAAAGCCTTCACTTGACGGGAATTTGATCATCGAAGGTGACAATCTCCTCGCACTCAAAGCTCTCCTTCCAACTCACGCCGGAAAAGTCAAATGTATATACATTGACCCGCCGTATAACACAGGTGATGAAGGTTGGGTCTACAACGACAACTTGTCGCAGCCTCAATTCAAAGAATGGATTGGACAGATCGTGGGGAAAGAAGAAGAGGACGCCTGTCGTCATGATAAGTGGTGTTGCATGATGTATCCCCGCCTGCAGCTTCTGAAATCATTGCTCCGTGATGACGGCGCAATTTTTATTTCTATTGATGATAATGAATTCGAAAACCTGAGACTTTTGATGGACGAAATTTTTGGAGAAGGAAGCTTCGTTGCAACAATTATTTGGCAGAAAAAATACTCCAGAGACAACAGGCCACCAATCGGGACAGTTCACGACTACATCTTGGTTTATTGCAAAGGCGGAAAAGAGCAGTTCAAAGCAATAAGGAATAAAATTCCTGCTGATGAAGCCAGCCTTGAAGTATATCGAAACCCAAATAACGACCCGAAAGGCCGTTGGAGGCCAATTCCCATGACTGCGCAAGCTGGGCATGCAACTCCTAACCAATTTTATGAGATTGTCACTCCAACAGGAAAAGTTCACCGTCCGCCAGAGGGTCGTTGTTGGGGAATTATGGAGTCTGAGTATAAGAAACTATTACGCGAGGGTAGCTCAATTGGCGTGAGCAAGAGAGGCCGGATTTGGTTTGGTGCCAGTGGCGACTCACAACCAAACACTATCCGATATTTGAGTGAGGTAGAGGGTTTTGTTCCTTGGACTTGGTGGCCTCATCAAGAAGCTGGTCATACCGATGAAGCAAAAAAAGAAATTCTGGATATATTTGGGGAGGACGCCTTCCCCTCACCAAAACCTACGCGACTAATCGAACGAATCGTGCGGATGTACACAAATACAGATTCAAACGATATAGTCCTTGACTCATTCGCGGGAAGCGGGACGACGGGTCATGCTGTCTTGCAGCTAAACAAAGAAGACGGTGGTAATCGTAAATTTATCTTGATCCAGATTCCTTACGATACTAAGGACAACGAAAAAGGAGAGTTCAACATTTGCCAGAGAGTTACAGCGAAGAGACTTACCCGAATCATAAACGGTTATAAGTTTGTTGGAGCCGTATCAAAGATCCTGCTCGAAGAGAAAATTGGGATGAGTACGCTTAAGAACCCAGCTCCGCTCTTGGACCTGATAGAAAGTGCTAAAGCGTCAGCAGGGAAAAAATTTGATGATATTGAAACAAAGTGCACGGACGGAGTCGTTAGTGTCGTAGGTGTCAACAGCATCAAAGCCAAAACGGAACCGCTTAATGGATTTTTCAATTATGCGCGTCTAAGTGAAATGTCTATCTTGGGCGAATACCGGGATATTACTAAACAGCCTCCTTCCTATGACGAAATCGCAAAGTATATTTATTACACTGAAACCAGCATAGTGTGGGATAAGAGCCAGCTCGACGTGAAGACCAGGAAAATAGGCCAACATGGCACTACTAGCCTATATCTTCTCTACACACCTAACCAAAAAGATGGCCAGGCTCTGGACATGGCGTTCTTGAATAGCATTGCGGCGAAAGATAAAAACCCAAACATCGTCATCTACTGCGAGAAGATATGGATTCATCGAAGCGAGCTTCTTGACTGGTCCGCGAAACACAAGAAAATCATTCGACCGATGATCGTACCGTTCAATCTCAAGTAGTTCGCCCAGTGGAGCTCAAGAACTATCAGAAGCGAGTGTTGGAGGAAACCAAGGCCTATCTTCAGGCCTTAGAAGAATATCAGCAAAAAGACGATTCATGCCCTTCTTATGCGGCCTGGAAGAAAATCGGTCTTCCTAGGCTGTTCCACCCTAGACAAAATAAGCTCGGCAAAGATCTCCCTACCATATGCATCAAGATCCCGACCGGTGGCGGGAAAACACTCCTGGCCACCCAAATTCTTGGCTCTATTTATCAGACTATTCTTAAAGATCGGCGTGGGACAGGCCTTGTCCTCTGGGTGGTACCTAGTGACCAGATTTACAAGGATACCTTGCGGAGAATGCGTGATCGATCTGACTTCTATAATGAATCCCTTCGGCATGCTTTGTCACATCGCATTGAGATTTGGGAGAAGCACGAAATCTTCAGGATCACTCCAAGTCAGATGGCGACTTGTCTGAATATTCTGGTCATTAAGCTGCAGGGAACCAATCGTCAGGACAAAGAATCTCTTAAATTTTTCCGCGACAGTGGAGGCAACATCATTGCCCATTTCCCTTTGGAAGACGATCCCGAGAAGCACAAGCAACTAAAGCAGCAATTTCAGAACCTCGACATGATTGAGGATGATGAGAAGAGGGGTGTCCATCTGATCAGAACCTCTCTCGCCAATCTTGTTCGGCTCTATGAGCCAGCCGTCATTCTCGATGAAGGTCATAAATGGACCAGTGAGCTAGCCCGCGAAACCGTTGAATCTTTCAATCCTCGTATCGTCGTTGAGCTCTCTGCTACACCACCTGCAGGAGAAGCAAATATCTTGGTGGATGTCAGTGGCACGGAGTTACTGGAAGAGCAGATGATTAAGCTGCCTCTGAACGTTGCGAATAACAATGTCAGCTCATGGAAGGATGTGCTCACAGCATCCAGAGACAAACGGGAGGAACTTGCTAAGCTATCAATGCGGCACTACCGAACCACGGGATACTTCATCCGCCCTCTCGTCCTAGTACAGGTCGAGCGAACAGGTAAGGATCAGCGAGACGCCCGAATGATTCACAGCGAGGATGTGAAAGAGTACCTCTTGCAGCATTTGGGTATCGAGGAACGCGCAATCGCGATTAAAAGCTCTGAGAAGGATGATATTGAAGGCCTAGACTTATTGGATGAGAACTGCCCGATTCAGTGGATCATTACCAAACAAGCTCTTCAAGAAGGGTGGGATTGCCCGTTCGCCTACATTCTAGTCTCGCTGGCACAGACAGGAGCCGCCAGAAGTATGACTCAGCTCGTCGGGCGTGTGTTAAGGCAACCGCGCCAGCAACGGACAGAATACGAAGCTTTGAATCAGAGCTATGTGTTCTGCCTTCGTCGAAAAGCTCGTGAGGTGACTTCGGAAGTGAAGAAAGCCCTGGAGCAAGAAGGCTATGAAGGAGACATAGAAAGCGTTGTTGACCGTAGCGCTGATGACGGGACCCCAATCCCTACAAGAAAGGTTAAGATTCGCGATTACTATTTAAAGTTTTACAAAAAACCGTTTCAGGGACGAATTTTTCTTCCGCGTTTCTGTGTTAGAGAAGGTAAGGAGGTTCAAGCCCTTGACTACTATCGACACCTGCTGGCTCGGGCTCGCGTCGAAGACTTTGATTACCACAAAATCGATTGGAATCTCGATGAGGAACTGACCAAAGGCAAAGCCCACTTCTGGCAAATTAGTCTTGGCCTTGAAACAGATATTCAGGCAGTGGAAGACCACCCACTATTAGAGAATGACGAAAGTGTGAAGTCATGGCTCATCGCCAACCTAGACTTCTCCTGGTTCAGTGCCAAGCAAATGAGAACGGTGGTGGAACGAGTATATAGCCGTTTGCCTAAATGGCACGGCAAACTGAGCCTGTTAAAGTTCCCACTCAGAGAACGAGTCGAGGGCTTTGTTCGTCGAAATACTGATGAGCTGACGGAAGGCATCTTCAAAGAGCTACACAAGACTGGCGACCTTTGCTTTTATCTTGAATGCATAGAAGGTCGATTCGAAATACCTCGTAGTCTTGACGTCGATGCTCCGAGGAGGCTGACTCACCAGGATGGGGAACAGATCCAGCGAAGTCTTTTTGATTGGGTGCCCGACAACATGAACGAGTACGAGAAAAGTGTGGCCCTTGCCCTCGATCAGCACTCTAAGGTGCTGTGGTGGTATCGCAATCTCGTCGGCCACGACCAGTTTGCCATTCAAGGGTATCGACGTAATCCGGTCTATCCAGATTTCGTAGTCCAGAAGGGGGACACTAAAGCCAGGAAACCGATCCCACAGGTACTGGTCGTCGAAAGTAAGGGCAAGCAGCTAAAAGGCAGCGAAGACACCAACTACAAGCGCGAGCTTGCACGTATCTTTGAAAACATTGGTCAAAAAGTTACCTGGCAAGAACTCGGAGAGGGATTCCGAGACAGAACATTTCGCTTTCAGATCCTTGACGAAGGCGAATATCAGGACAAAGACTGGCACGATCAATTGAAAGCCGTCCTCGGTTCATGAATCTGACCCGCTTCCCTTCCATTCCCCTAGATTTGTGAAGACTTCAGATATGATGCAGACTAGAGCGCTAAAAGCGTAAAGCGCTGATAGCCGAGAAGGGAGCATTGGAAATTCTCTCGATCGAACATATTCTGCATCGTATTCGACAGCGTATTGTGATGCGGTTTCGTTCGGATGTAGAGAAAGAAAGCCAGTGGAGCGATTCGCGTTAGGAATGAAAGGCATAATCCGCTGTGCCGCGAATGTACGCCTCGCGGAAGCAGGCTCACTCAGAGCGGAAAAGACGGCAGATGTTATGGACCTAGTAGAACGAAGATTATTGCAGCAGGTTACATTCAACGTGTTCGCGAAGATCAAGAATATTTCATCCATGGCCTAAGGGACATGTCAAAGGAGGTAGGTCAGCAGAGCCCTTTCTCCATTACCTGAATAACGTCACCACGCAGCCGATGAGCATATACTGTTATCCAAGCAGCCATGAACTCCGGCCTAGAAACGAGCCGGGCCGGGATCTGAGAGCTGTCATCTGTCTGAGATTCTGCAAGCAAGGCCGCCCATGACTGAGGTCTCTGTGGGACAGTGATTTTGAGATACCCGCTTTTAGAGCGCCAGAGAAGCATAGTCCACGCTGGAGCAGGAAACATTTCAGAGCAATCTACCCCGGTTATCTCATGCCAACTTGAAGACAGAAATTGTCTTCGCAAACGCCGTGCGAGCATCAAGACTAACGCACGTAAACAATACGAGTGACCATCATATTCTGGTCGCTCCCATTCTGGCTTTTCGTCAAGCCCATGAAAATGAGCGATACTATCTTCGACTTCTAAGTAAGGATCTGAAAGGCCTTCGCTCTTTTCGCTTTCTTTCTTATATCGGTTTCTAAGACATATGGCTCTAAGAAGAGAGCCCCATAGACTCTCAGCTTGCACAGACCCTTCCATTCGCTCAATGTATAACCCTAACAAGACAAGGTAGGGAACGGCTGTCTCACCCCAAAACCATAAATCTGCTCTATGTTCCTTCAGAAATCGATGTATGTGAGGTGTCAGTTCATTTGATTCGCCAGTTATTCTACTGATGAATTGATGGACAGCCATCAAGCCAACAAGGATAGTTATTCTCGCCTTTCGTACTTGGCTATCGACTAGGGCATCGCCTTCGATTAGATGCTCGTGGGTAACCGCTTCGTGAGTAAGCGCCTTCAATGCTGACTTTGCGGCCAGAAATGCTATATCGAAAGTCTCTTTCCAACAAACATCAGGCAAGTCGAACTTCTCTGCCACGGCTAACAAGTGAGCACAGAACATGATCCACCCTTCAAATAGTGCCCATTGGTTGTTGCTAGATGTAAATGCATTCAGCGCATAGCTCACTAAAACCGCTGTGCTTGAGATGTTCCTCCCCAACTCCTTGGCCGAGGGAACAACGGCTTCTTTTCGATGCCTTGATGACCCCTTGCGGGATTTCAGGCTATCCTTCAACGGCAAGTTATTGACGATGAATTCACTAAATTGTTTACGAGGTAACGGAGATCGCCCGTTAAACGTATACAGACGCAGGAACTCTTCAACATCATGTAGCTGAGTCGGCAAGAAACGACCGTGAAGCTCTATTAGGTCCTTTAACAGATCATCAAAAAGTACTAGTTCCAGCTCAACAAAACCGCGGGCAAGCCATTTTTGATTGTGCCCGCTGATGGCCGAACGAACTGTGTCCGCTAAGCGGCCATTAGTTACAAGAACGGCACGATGATGCGGATTCTTAGGAACACCTGGAAACTCGATTGGTAATTCTACAAGTTCAACGATTTCATCTCGGATTTTCCTGAATGCTCCGAGGTCTAGATTGCCGGTCTTTAACTGGAACCCGATGGGTCTTCCCGTGGGATCTATGGAGATTATGTCTTTGCCTTGCTCTTGAGGGCCATGTGACGACATGTGGAGAATACGGTAACCCTTTGAAAGCAATACCTGTCCAAACGCAAACTGGTATTGTCGTTCATTTACTTTAGTTAACCAGTTTTCGACGACCCTCTCGAACACGCCACTCCTCGCGCTTTATAGCCATAACTTCGTCAAACCGTCGCTTGTATTCCTCATCGCTTTTCCAATGCTCTAGCAGTTCTGGTATTCGTTTACCAATCTCTGGTGGAACGACTATTGTCATCCCGCTAAGGTTTCCCAAATTATCGAAATCTACATCCACCTTTCTGAGGCCTTCCAGAAACAGATTGAACGAAAAGGGCCGACTCTTACCATCAACGACATTCCCGGTCTCACTTGTAACTTTATGCATCTCTTCGAAAAGATCCTTCGTAGTTTGCCGCGCCATTTCAGCCGCCATTTTGTCCACTTTTTCAATCAAGTCCTTGGGTGAAAGAGAAATGAGCTCGTCCTTGGTCAGCCTTTGCTCAACCGACCTTTCACGAAATTCCGTTTTTCCCACAGATCGATCTGCCCTTTGCATAATAAATCCCTGTCCTTCATGCACGGAAAAGCGTCGCACTCTCGAAACAATCCCACCTCCATACGCGGTTTGTTTCATGCGCTGATTCAGGATTGCGCGCAGTTTGCTTTTGAGCTTAGGAAAGTCTGGCAGCATTCTCGGCGCAATTTTCCCGTGGGAGAGAGGAAGAAAGAAAAAACAGTTAGTCACGTTAACCCAAAGATAGACTTTAGGCAATAGAGTCTAAGGACGTTGTGATTCGCTCTTGTAGATCGGGTCGGGTGCCTGCAGACAAGATGGCGGATTTCATCCTGAGCCAATCAGGATTGGAATCTCCTTATTATTAGAATGCACGATGCTTTTTAGGAATTCCTACTGACGGACTTGGGCCTGGCTCGGAATGCGAGCTCAGTATCGAGATACTGTTTGGTGTTGGTAAGAAATCGGTTGAGCCCACAGTGGGAATCTTGGTGTGGGGTAAGGATAGGGAAATCGCCCACTAATGATTAGCCCAACGACGTTCGAATCGCATTAGGCGGTTATAACAGTTCCGGTGGCAGAGGGCATGCCTTCTGCCACCGGATAGTCACTTAACCATCGGATGCACAAGTAACAATATTGGGTTCTGGGGGCCCACAAATAATAGGCAGGCGGTATATTACTAACTTCGCGGCATCCTAGGTAATGCGGGGCGTACTACGATGGTTCTACCTTGAAAGGTGTTGCCGCTAATAACATTGATTAGATCCTCAACGGTCTGCCCAGAAAAGGATGCGAAAGCGAACCCACGTCCCTGACCATTGGCAATGGGAATGCGAATTGATTCAAGGGTTCCGAAGGAACTCAAAAAGCTGTACAGTGATTCCTTAGTAACTTCACGCGACAGATTGCCCAGCCATACAGTCGCGCTCCTGTCCTGCACATCATCCGTGGCATCAATTTGCTCTGTCGTTGACCGAGCAATAGCTGGCGGGGCACTCTTCCTGGGTACACTGATGCGGAACCTAGGAATTTCACGAACGCCCTTCCGCTGCGCTCGGGCGATTGATTGTGCCTTCACCTTGGGAATTTCTGAAGTAAGAATCAGCAAGTCCTGGAGTGATCTTACTAATCGGCGGTAGTCTTCTGTATCGACCAGTCCCAGATTGTCCCAAATGTCTTGGGGAGAGACTAGCCTGCCGTTCATGCCAAGGACAATGATTGCTTTTTGCTCACGCGTGAGCCCGAACTCATCGAACTGACCAAGCCAGAGCACTTGTTCAGGCTTGTAAATCGTATTGTGATGAAGTGTGACGCGAAACGAGTCACCGTGGCTGCTCACCTGCGGAGCGCTTAGTTCACTGTTCCGCATTAATTCAAACATGCGCCGCATGCCTTCCCCAAGTTCTCGCATATATCCCAACTCGCGCAGGACGCGGCAAACCATCGCATTCCGTGATTGGTGAACCCCCTCCAACCGAAGGAGATCTTCAATCTTAATCGACGAAAGTAGCGACCCTGGATTACGCACTTCCATACGATCGTCAAAGACGTAGATCTCTATGCCCCTGCCCTCGTCAGAATAGTCTCGGTGAGCGATTGCATTAACTAGTGCCTCACGGCAGGCGAGTTCAGGATACATAATAGTGGATTCGAACCTCGCACCCCTACTGAGGCGTGTCTGCACTAACTGAGGTCGCAAACCCTCCCATCCTCTCTCGATCAATTCGACGATGTTGCCTATGACAATTTGGTCGGACTTGACGTTATAAAGCTCTCCGCTCTTCAACTCACTCCCTTCGACCTTCAAAATTCTGATCTGCAGCCTTGGGTGCCAACGCGTAGGCTCTTTGCCGAACAATAGCAATGCCGCGCGTCGTAGTCGCAGTCCTGGACCAATGTATTCAGCAAGATCAAGATATTGCAAAGACTTCTCTACACTCATGCCTGCGGAAAGTTGGTGAGCCACTGCTCGTACGATGTCAGTATTAAGATCGCTCGCTGTGGCGCCATCCACGTAGCCACGGTCATACTCACGCGACTCTCGCTCTCTGCGGCCCAACAAAATTTCTTCTGGAGGGATCGGAACGGTCTCAAGGTCTCGCCGCTGAACGCACCGGCCATCGGCAGTAAGGTGCACATGCGAGGAGCTTTTCAAGATAGAAAAATACAGTAAGCTGACTCCATCGATCTTGAGTCGTGCAGATCGTAAATTTACCAGTGGGGTCTTATTGTGGACATGCGTAACTGGAGCTGCTTCTAGGAGCTCAATTTGGTCAGTAGCTAGGCTATTAATCCCGCTGATCGTCCCATCGTCTTCGACACCGACTAGTAATTCACCGCCGTCGCCATTTGCAAAAGCGACAAGCGCTTCAGCAATATCTTTTGCGATGCTCCGAGCCGCCCGTGGAGTCTTTCGACCAGCAGGGCCATCAAGAGAGCTTTTGAATTCCCTAAAGTGACTTTCGCCTAGAGTTATCGCCGTTCGGGCACGATCCTCAAGATTTACGATGTCAAATGCCACGGCTATCGTTTCCCTCGATCTGCCTATTCAAAAACTGCGAAAGGATACGTTAAAACGAGACAAAAATCGAGGATAGGAGAGCGTACTGGAGGGGGTTACCCTTAGAGCAGTCAGCGAATTTTTCACACAAGGTCAGCTCGACTGAAGTCTCCCAGCGAACGTGGAGGAAACTTTTCACTGTGATAAATCGTATAGACGGTGTCTAAATCACAGACTCTATCGATTCAATAGAATCCATAGAGCCTTCATAACTGGCTGATTTGCCGAAAGAATAGGGAAACAGTTGACCGATCAAGCCGTTGCAAAATGGCCACGAAAGGCCTCTTCGATTGAAAACCAGCGGACTTAGTAAGAGGGGACCTTGTAAGTATTGGATAGTCTCGCCCTAACTGTCCCCCGCTGGCGTCCACGCGGAGCTTTGTGAACCGTGACTTCTACATCTTGTCCCAGCAGCGAGAGAAAATGGACGAGGCGTTCGATAGAGAATCCGGCCATCTGGCCAGCTAGAAGCTTTGACACCTTAGCTTGGTCAATTTCCAACTGAGCTGCCGCTTCCACCTGCTTCCACTTCCGCCCCTTAATCGTCTCTTGCAGCGCTTGAAGTAGGCTGCTTTTCAGAATTAGTTCAGCAGACTTCTCCTCGGAGAACCCTAGATCCCGAAATACATTCCCGCTGCTTTTAGTGACGGTTGCGCGTGTCATAGGTCTTGCTCCTTCCTCCACTTCAACAGGTCGGCATATCGGCCTTTGGCAAGCTGAATATCGCCCTTGGGGGTCTTCTGAGACTGTTTCTCGAACACATGCAGCACGTAGACCGCCTCTTCAAACTTGGCCACATAGAGCACCCGATAGGTTCCGCTCTCTTCCCAGACGCGGATTTCACGAACTCCAGGACCAACCGTTGCCATGGACTTCCAATCATCTGGCTCTTTTCCCTGCTGCACCTTGAACAGCTGATGACCAGCCGTCTCCCTAGCATCTTCGGAAAGGTCTCGAAGATCTTCCCGTGAAGATCCCACAAAATGAACTGGCTTCATCCAGCTCCTGCCGTACAGTGCCCAACCGTTGCCTACTGTAGCTTATCGTATGCCATAATTGGCATATTAGCAAGGGGCCCGCTGACTTTCGGCGATTCGCATGGAAAAGCAGCGGGCCTTGGGCACATCGCATTCTGAGAGACCATCACAATGATACAAGCGATAATACATTATTATTCAATAAGTTATAAGCTGTTGCCGGAGAAGATATCACACTACAAGAGAACCTTAAACCAGGCTTAGCATAGCCACGGGCTGTGATAACTTAGGATAAACTACGTAATTCTAAGGCCGCGGAAGAGAAACCCGGCGGCGCTGTGATAACTTGTGATGGAGCGGATCAAAATCCGAGACTCTATCGACTCCATGGAATCGATAGAGTCGTCGGAACCGATTGAAAAGATAAAAAACGGGGAAACCGCTGACGGATCAAGCCGTTGTGAAAATACCCCTGAACGTGCTCTTAATCAGCGGGCCGTAGGTTCGACCCCTACACGGCCCACCAAACCTCGCTTGCGCGTGCCGCGCGCTCTTCAAAGTTTCAAGGTAAGCTGACGCGCGCGGATAAACTCCTCCAGTATCCCGTTCTCCTTCGTGCAACCCGCGGGCTATTCAGGCGCAGCCTCTCTGCTATTGACGCCCGCGGATAAACCCCTCCAGTAATTCTTTCCGAGATTAATATGTGCTCAAGCTTTTCGGTTTTCATAGAAATACCGGACAATAGAGCCCTTGTACTGTCTCAGTGGCCCTAAGCAGGTATCTTGTTCGCCCTAGAAACCTTTGCCCGTACCGTCCCGTGCCGTCTACCACGGGGCGCTCTGCGAACTGTTACCTCAACGTCTTGACCTAGCAGCGAGAGAAAGTGGACGAGGCGTTCGATGGAAAATCCCGCCATCTGTCCAGCCAACAATTTAGACACTTTGGCTTGATCAATTCCTAACTGAGCCGCTGCTTCCACCTGCTTCCACCCTCGTCCCTTAATCGTCTCCTGCAGCGCTTGAAGCAGGCTGCTTTTCAGAATCAATTCAGCGGACTTCTCTTCGGAGAATCCCAGATCCCGAAACACATTCCCGCTACCTTTGGTGACGGTCGCGCGTGTCATAGGTTTTGCTCCTTCCTCCACTTCAACAAGTCAGCATATCGATTCTTCGCAAGCTGAATATCGCTCCCAGACCCAACCGTCGGCATCGGCTTCCAATCATCCGGCTCTTTCCCCTGCTGCACCTTGAAGAGTTGATGCCCCGCCGTTTCCCTAGCACTTTCTGGAAATTCCCGCAGATCTTCCCGCGTTGATCCGACGAAATGAAGCGGCTTCATTCAACTCCCTACACGTTTTATCTTATGCCAGAACTAGCATATCAGCAAGAGGCCCAACGATTGTCCATCGATGCTTGATGGTAAGCAGACGAGAAATCCCAAAGCCATCATGTGCGGGGCGGCGGATAGCTGCAGACCCATTTCTCGTGAGTCGCTTTGTCTAATGCGGAATCGAATCTATTGGAGAGGATACTTGGAGACTATTGATATTCGACGACTGCCGCAATTGCGGCCACAAGTTCTTCCATCACCGTCGATGGCAGATTCCCAAACTTCCTTATAAACCGGGAAGTATCCACTCCCCTGAGTTGCAAGGCATCGATAGAAGAAGTTTTTGAGAGGCCGTTCCTACCGTCAGGATCAATCCGAACATGCCAGATGCTTCCCTTGAAATGATCCTTCCATTCCGTAATGGGGGCGATAAGTCTAAGAGGAAGTCGACCCAACGCATCAGAACTCACTACGACACCCGGCCGTGTTTTCTTTATCTCAGACCCCACGGTTGGGTCTAAGTTGACAAGCCAGATTTCCCCGCGCTTAGGCGATGGCGGGTTAGTACTCAACGAAGTCTCCACTCTGGAGATCGCTTCTGTCTTCGCCCTCCGAATAGTGTGACTTCAGTTTTTCTGCTTGCTCAGCCAGAATCCGTCTGCGCTCTTCAAGCGGCAACTTCATGAAGGCTCGTCGTTCAATAAGGGTGAGCGGCTCCTGGACGTCAAGAGACTCGCCAAGCAACCTTTCCACTTCTTCACGGCTAATCAGTCCCTCTGCATAAGCTCGAAGCGCTGTTTGCTGAAGCCATTGTGATTGCTCAGGTTCCAATTCACCAGGCTCTTTCCGTTTCCATTTCAATCGGTTTATGAGCATCATCCAATGCCGGTAGTATCCCTCTGAGATGATGTCCAAATCGAATAGCCGTCGAACAAGAGCTTGCACGCTCATTCCAAATCGCTTCTTAAAAAGCAGTAGTTCTTCACTAAGAATGGTGTCCCGCTTAGTACCAATCTCGCGATAGACCACTTGTGCGGGAGCAAGAAAGGCCGCTCCAAACCGGAATGCCGCTTTTTCCTCATCAATGTTATGCCCTATCTTCAAAACAAGATGACCTAATTCATGCGCTAGGCTCAGTCGCTGGCGCTCTCCAGAAACGCCTTTTGACGTGACGAGGCCTGCTGCTTGAGTCTGGGTGGCTTCATCGACAGCCACAGCACAAATACCATCAAACTTGACGATGGCATCAATCTCGATGACATGAATGTGATGATCTTCGAGCATACCAACCATGCTTGATATTGGATCCTGCCCAAGCTTCCAATTCGCACGCAATGCGTCAGCAGCCCGCTCAGTATCTTCTATCTTCGAAATACGATGTGCGTGGATCGGCAAATGATTCCCGTTCGGCCATCCTGTCATGGCCTGAAGATTCACTCTATCCTCCAAGACCTCCGTCACAAGACTCTCAATTCTTCCCTGATCTTTCTTGGGTAAAGTCGAAGCCTTTCTATAGCCGATGAACTTAACACTGACTTGGGGCTCTCTCAGAAAATAGGACGCCTTAACCTTAAAGGTATCAGCAAGCTTGTTCAGAACAATTGGCGATGGGCTAGCCTTTGCACACTCATATTTTGAAAGCGCCTGCTTTGTTACAACATGGCCCATGGACGCAACAAGCGCATCTAGCGAAAGGCCTCGCGACATCCGCAGCCGCTTCAGACGATGAGCGATGGTTTCTTGATGAGACATAGATACAAGTGAGGTTGACAAAATATAACAAATAATGTGTATTTGTCAACCACTGGCACATTCTGAAGTGTTGAGATCTCGAACTTTTGGAAAGACCCTGCACAGAATACCGTGGAGATGCAACACCGTTCTGGTCGAAATGGGCAGGGCTATTGCCGACATATCACGTCAGAAGGGAGTTTCAAACCCCATGTTGGGTTCGAAACTTCTAAATTTCTTCTTCCCCGAGTTCTTTCCCGTATGGGATACGGGATGGATCAAAAAGAGGGCCATGAAACATTACAAGGGTGTTTCGTTACCAGAAGATGTCCAAAAGCGGCTTGAGCACCTCGAAAACTCCAGGGCAGCAGTGGAATACGCGCAATATGTGTATCTCATGCTCATGGATCTCTGGCGGACTTCCCCTTCGCAACTTCAGAGATTGCGCCGTGCCTGTTATCGGCATTGTGAGAGGAGGGGCTATTACAAACCTCAGGTCATCATCAACGACAATTATCGCGATATTACCCCTCTTTTGTTCGAGACATGCCTCCTGGGAAAGCACTGTTAATCTTCTTGTAGGCTCTGGCAGTAGCCGACCGGCTTACATGAAGATGTTGGCCATTTCCTGCCCTTGAAGGTCGCCAGAGGTTAGGATAAACGCCGCCACTCCCGCCTTCATCAGAGCTATACGCTCAACATTCCGGTACCGGATCCGATGATCCTTAGTCAGGACGACCCAACCACGCCGTCCAACTTCCGGTAGCCAATCTATATCTCTCGCATCGGGAGGGAAATGATCGTCGTGGACGTGCACGACTGCGCCAGCCTCCCGGAGGGCTGTAGCAATCAGCTTTGTCCCAAGAGAACGGTCTAGGAAAAAGGCAGGAACTTCAGGCGGCTTCAGTCCAGAGTTCGCACCTGATGGCTTCTTCGATTTCGAGCCGTTGGCGTCCATAGTCCTTTGTCAAATCATCCACAGACTCGCCGGCTTTATAACGTTCTGCTACCACAGCAGTTTGGATACCAGTGCCTGTAAGCACAGGCCGGCCAAAGGAGACATGCGGATCAATGACAACGGCCTTAGGTTCCAGAAGCGATTCTCCAAACTCTCGTTTTCGAGTAAAGGGATACAACCGCACGGGAATCCCCTTCAGATCTCGCTCAATCCTCTGCAGATGGGCATGGAGAATCTCTTGCATCGCGAGTTGCCCTTCCCGCGAGATATTGATCAATTGACTGACTTTCTGAATGAAGAGGTTCAATCCGTCAGTCTGGAAGTCTTGATCTGCCAATGGATGCTTTGATGGGAATTGCTTGGCCAGATAATTCACCCCGATTCTGACCTTTTCCAATGGAATGTTGTGCCTGCGACGAATCCCGTCTAGGGCATGAACTTCGACAAGATTTATGAAGGAGAGAAGTTTCAGAGACGGGTTAGGCACACGAATGACCGGTTGGGAAAACCGTTCTCCCAATTTTCCGCGGTAAGTTCGGCCCGAAACCCAATCCCGAATAGTAGTGCGAGGAATCCGCAGATAATGCGCGGCTTCCATTACTCCATACGAGGGGACTTCTCGGGGATCCAGCTCTTTGTAGAAATCTTTTGTCCGCTGCTTCATATGATGCACTGGGATTTTATTCTCTTACCTGCAATGGTCAAGCAAGGGCTACAGGAAATCATCCCTCAATAGAAGACTCGATAGGGTTCCGTCAAGTAACTGATTCGCAAAGGAAAGGGGAGAAACTGTTGCAACAGCGAACCTACCCATCTCGCAAGGTCAGTTCTATGTAGAGCGGGCGCTTCGACGTCTTGCCCTTGGGGCCGACCGTGATCTGCTCGGTAGAGAGAGACGCGCTGAGCCCCTGTTTTTTCCAGGTGCCGGGTGCCTTGTTGTTGGTCCAGGTGTCGTCGATGCGGAGGATGCGGCCGTCGGTCTTCTCTCGGAGCGCCTTCATGAGAGACTTGAGCGGCATCTGACCGTAGCGCAGCCGCGCCACACCATCGGCTTCGACCGGGAGCATCGCGACCAGGTCGGGATGAGTCATGAGCTCGAGGCCCTGCTTTTTAAGGGTGGCGTTGTGGCTGCCGTGATGGCCGACTTTGTAGAGGCTGGTCTTGGCGAGGAGATCGGCGGCGGAAAGCTGGCGCCCGTCCTTGGTGTCGTACTTCTGATCGTGCCAGGAGAGCCAGTTCCCGGCCTGGGCATCGGCTGGGAAAAGCAGAACCTGTTTCGACTTCGGCAACTCGAACGCGAGCACGAGACAGGTATTGTTGGTGTAATTATCCATCTTGAGCGCCAAACGTTGTGCACCCGCCCATAGCCACTCGTTGTCGATGCGCCGCACGGCACCCGCTGGGGCGTCGGAGTAGTAGCTCGCGAATCGCGGGTCACCCTTCGCATCGTCGAGGGAGAGGCTCAGCTGCTGATCGAACGGGAACGAAGCGCCGGCGTCGACTTTGTCCTCGTCATCGACGAGTCCGAGACTCAGTACATCGCCCAATGCGCTCGCCATCCACGACCAATTGAAGGCCGCGCCCGGGAGATCACCCTTCTTTTTTTCGTAGCCTTCGTCGCCTTTGGTGCTGGGATTGAGACGCCTCAGCTTGGCGCGATCATAGGGCGGGCCGAGCACGAAAGCCTGGATACCCCCGGCATCTCCAGTGGCTCCAGGGAGTGCGAGACATTCACCCGGCTTGAGGTAGTCGACGGCCGCCTGGTTATTGGCTTCGTCGACAAGCTGGTGCGGCAGCTTCATCGCGTCGGCGACGCTGCCACCCGTCTTCGCGGCTCCAAGGCCGTAGAAGGCGAGTACACCGTTGACCGCTTGCAAGCGTCGGACACTCGCGTCATCTACGCCCTTCAGGCCGGCGGCGGCATGGGCAGCGCGCATGAGAGCGGCCTTGGCCTTCTTGAACTCCTTCCGCAATACATCGGCGAGCGGGTCGCCGTCCTTTTCGGTCCACGCCACCCAGAGGTGCTTGAAGGTCAGCTTCTTCGTCTTCTTCATATTCTTCAGCTCGTCCGCCAGCAGGACGTAGCCAGAGACGTGGTCCCAATGCTCGTGGCTTAGAACGAGGAGATCGATGGTGCCCTGCGTGAGCTCGGCGATCTTGGCGGCGGCCTGTTTCATGATGATGTCCGCCGAGGGCGTGCCGAGGGCCACGCCGAAGTCGATCAGGATGGAGTACGGGCGCACATCCGCCTGCGGGATCGTGATCAGGAAACAATCGCCGAGTCCCTGGCAGAACATGCGGACGGTGACGTCGGCTTGTCCCGAATTCGTTGTCTTCTTGGCTGCGGCCTTTTTGGCCGCGGACTTCGTGTCGGGTTTCTTTGCTGTGGTCTTGCGGGCTTTGCGCGCGGCTTTCTTCATTGGTATGGCGTTCTCCGATCCAATCGTCAGTCGACGCTCGAATGCATGGCCGCCAGTCTCTGGCCGGTATCGGCTGCTCCGAAGTAAAGCTCACGCAGCGAGAGGCCGCTCGAGCGGGTCATGTAGTCGCGTTGAGCGTCGAGTCGCTTGGTATCGACCACGTCCTTGTAGATGGCGTAGCGTACCTCGAAGGTTTCCAAGTCGAGGATCAGCGTCACGCCGCCGCGGTACCAGAAGTCTCCTGGTTTCGGTCCGATGGGCTGGTGGGCCTCGACCATGTAGCGCTTGTTCTCCTTCTGCTGTTGTTCATCGTTGAGGAAGCCAGGGCGGCGCTGGGTGATCTGGATCAGCAGATCCTGGATCATGCGGCCGTCGGGCGCCTGACGACGGACCGGTCGCACCTGATGCACCTCGAACTTGTAGTCATTCTCGTGGCCGTATCCGAGATTGAGGCCGAAGGGACGATCCGTAAGCTTCAGGGTCCCGGTATTCACGAGCCTCGCCGCGCTTTCCGCCACTTGATTGTGAAACCGCCAGCCGAATTCGTAGACCTTCTCCGCGATTTCCATACGCGTGTACTTGCGGAACGTTCGATCCTTGGGGTGGGCCTTGCGCGGGCGGCCGTTGACGATCTCGCTCCACAGTTGCGACATTTCATCGAAGAGGAATGCGGGTCGCAGCATGGTGACGAATTCCTGCACCGCCTTATCGGGAGGCGGCGCTTTCCAGCGCAGACTCTCCACCGACAAGGTGCGGACATCCTCCGGATAGATGCCCCAGGCGCGAAACGCCTCGATAATCGCAACCCGGTAGTTGCGATCGTCCTCGGGCACTACATCGAAGTCGGCCGTGATCAACGCGCGCATGTAGTCCCCGTAGGTAACATCGACGGGCGGGCAGTAGTCGATGGCACGGATGCACATCAGGAGGAGGTGCCGCGCCGTCTTTGCCGCTTCCTGCGCCAGCCGCTCCACCAGGTCGGGATGGATGTCGCCGAGCGGCAGGATGCCGGTGCCACCGGTCGCGATGCGCAGCAGGTCGCGGGTGCGGTTGCGATAGATGGCGAGGAACGCGTCAAACATCGCCGCCACCAGGAGCGCTCCCCGCGCATGAGGCTCGTCCTCGTCCACGTAGGCCTGCGGATCGGGCTTTCGCCGTTCCCACTTGTCATCCACGACTTTGCCGAACGCGTCGCGCAACGCCGAGCGTGCTCCCGTCGCCTTACCGAACTGAAGGGCGAGTTGTCCCAGCATGTTCTCCGTTCCAAGATCGCCGCGTGCTCGCGCGATCTGATGACGGAGGATCTCGGGATAGGTGAAGTGCTGGAAGAGGGCGACGAGATCGGCGAACGCCTCGTGAAAGGCCAGGACGTCGCGGTTTCCCGGCGAGAGAAAGTGGCGTTGCATACCGTCAAGGATTGCGTGGGTGGTCTCGTGGGCGATGATGTCGTGCGACAGGCACGAGAACGTCATGCCGCCGGGCATGCCGTCGGCGGCGGCCTGGGGACGGGCCGGAAAGTAGCCGAAGAGGAGCGCTTTCTTGGTTGGGTCGTAGTAGGCGTTCTCCTCGCGGAGCGCGTGGGGGTAGATGCGCAGGCGTTGCACGCGAAAGTAGTCGCGCTTGCCACCGTTCTTGGGCTCGACGTATCCGTCGGACCAGAAGATCTGACGACCCAGGGCGCGCTCGAAGTGCTGGATCGTGTTCATCGCCACCGCGTAG
>Ga0268299_1001616_pt1 | contig 36482 bp, 49 predicted proteins | sample NOBtaG_FD_193484 | JGI IMG/M metagenome (GOLD analysis project Ga0268299, IMG submission 193484) | Activated sludge microbial communities from bioreactor in Nijmegen, Gelderland, Netherland - NOB reactor | ecosystem: Engineered > Bioreactor > Aerobic > Activated sludge | place: Netherlands... | reverse complement strand
TGTTCCATGCGAAGAGTCGCTCTGTCCCATTCTGATTCACCGTGCCTGTTGCATTCTGCCCCAGGGACGAGGAGCCTCGCTGTAGCAGTCCTCCCCGATTCTGCCCCGCCCGGTCAGGCTCCCGTCTGTCCGTTTCCGGTCTTGCTGTAAACTTTCGGCTGCCTCTACGCCGACGTGGAGTAGGGCTCCATCCTTGCACCTCTAATCCGGAGGGCACCGGTTTGGCGCGGGTATCTGCGCCTGATTCCGGATGAGGCTGCGCTGAGCCACTCTGTTGAACGAAGGAGAAGCATGCATCCGATTCATCCGATGGTCGTCCATTTTCCTATTGCATTGTTGTTGGCGAGCACCCTGTTCGATGCGTTGGCGTTTCGATGGCGGAGCCAACAGTTTCGGGATACCAGCTTGTCTCTGCTGGTGCTCGGCATCCTGGCGGCCGGAGTGGCGGTGCTCACCGGGCACTTTGCCGAAGAGGCGGTGGAACGCAGCGGCATCCCGAAACAGGCCATCGAAATTCATGAGGAGCTGGGCAGCTCCGTGTTCTGGGTATTTCTCGGCCTACTTGGGCTTCGGCTGGCCTCCTTTTTGGGCTGGATGCGCGAACAGCCGAGGCTGGTGCTGGCCGTCGGCCTGAGCGGCGGGCTGTTGTTGTTGATTGCGAGTTATTTCGGCGGGGATCTGGTCTATCGATTCGGTGCCGGCGTCCTGCCACGATGAACGCAGTTCCGCAGAAATGCCGCCATCGGCGGTGCGGACATTCACTTCATGGAGACGGCGAAGGTCCGCGACAACCTGTTGGCCGTCGGCGGCCACGTGCAGCTCGCATGGCTTGTCGGTATCCGGCTTATGGCTGCGTTCATCGGATTTGCCTCGATGTTAATCCTGGGATTGGTGCTCTTACTAGTCTACCCGATGTTTGCCAGGCGCGTTACTGCGACGATCCGTGGCTGTCCGCACCGGCCTCCTAAGGAACGTCTGATTAATTCACCTTTACACTGACCCATCTGTTCATCGGGTGATCAATGAAGGCGATCTGCCTTGGACCGCGCTGGTCCGGGAGCATCTGTATCGGTGGGGACCGGCCGTCAGGCCGCGCGCGCCCCCGGTTACGCACACGCCCGTTAGGCTGCCGCCAGCAGGCGTCGGCGTGCCATGTACAGATTCGCCAAACCGCAACTGATGACCAGCCGGTGGGTATTCTTCGCCAACCCACGGTCCCGGACTTTGGACCGCCCGAAGATCCGCTTGATCACCAAGAACACGTGTTCGACTTTGGCACGAACCTTCGATTTCGTCCGGTTCTTCGCCTGTTCGTCCTCACTCAGGGGGCGATGGCGATAGGCTTTGGCCTGGATGAGTTAGCCTCTAACTCCTTACAAAGTCCAAAAATCCCGCAAGCGTAAGTCGGCCAGGCGCCATCGCGAATCGGTGTGTCGAATTCAGCCCCCCGAGGGGGTAGTGACGGTTTGCGAGTCAACGGTTATCGAGCGATTCATCAATCTCTTCCTTTCGTTGCGGACCGCCGAAGCTGCCATCTTACTCTGGTTTCGACTTGCCGTCGTTTTGTGGAGAGACTTTGCCCCAATCCACCTCCATGCCCCTGACGTGATTTCTCACGAGGAAACCGGTATTCTTCGGCGGCGAATCGAGAGACAGGACTCACTGCAAGGACGGAAGACCGACCAACAGGTTAGGAGATCAATGGCGACAAAGGGAAAAGCTGGTTCGAAACCTGACACCGGCGCGAATCTTGGATTCGAGGCCAAGCTCTGGCAGATGGCCGATGGACTCCGCAACAACATGGACGCGGCAGAGTACAAGCATGTCGTCCTCGGTCTGATCTTTCTCAAGTACATCTCAGCATTTCAGGGGGATGCGGGAGCTCACGTTGTGCCCGACTGCCGGAATCAATTGTCTCATCGGCCCCGGTGATAGCGGCAAGTCGTCCATACTGGAGGCTATCGATTTCTGCTTGGGCGCACGCCGCAACATCCAGTTCACCGATACAGACTTTCATGGATTGGATGTCGAAACGCCTATCACCATTTCCGTGACCCTTGGCGAACTCGACGAAGGACTAAAGAATTTCGACGCGTACGGTATGTACCTCAGGAGCTTTGACGCAGAATCCGGTTCGATCAAGGATGAGCCGGAAAATGATGCCGAAACCGTGCTGACAGTTAGGCTAACCGTATCAAGCGACCTGGAACCTTTATGGTCACTGGTGTCGGAACGTGCTACCGCACAGGGAATGTCCAGAAATCTCAATTGGGGTGATCGTGTACGACTTGCGCCGACTCGGATCGGAGTGCTGGCCGATTACCATTTGGGGTGGCGTCGCGGTTCTGTATTGAATAAAGTTTCAGAGGAACGTGTTGACGTTTCAGTCGTGTTAGCAAAAGCAGCGCGTGACGCGCGCGCTGCTTTCGGCTAAGAAGCGCAGAGTCAACTCGGAGAAACTTTGGGTATCGTTGCAAGTACGGCGCAGGAACTGGGAATTCCGATTGGTGAAAACATCAAGGCCATGCTAGACACGCACTCTGTGTCGTTCAGTGGGGGAACCATCTCTCTGCATGATAAAGATAATCCATAGCGCCCACAAAGCTGAGAGCGTTACGCCAACCCAGGCAGGGATCTGGCTAACCACCCAGGTCACCACGAAGCTCCCCAAAGTATCGAATAAGATTCGGCGATTCATCGGGGGGAAGGCACGCGAAATCCTCAGGCGGTGTCCAGTTAGACATAATCGCCACGAAGAGATCATAGCGTCCTTAGTTCTCGTCGTTGTATGGAGGATCACCATCGAGGTCTGTTGCGTGCCGCTTAGATGACGAGGAACGCTGTGCGAGCGGATCGGCGCACTGGCCTCCGGGCAACGTCACAGTTCTTCGTATGCACGCATGATGGAGAAGGAGTGTAGTCCGTGGTGAGAGACTAACTGTAGACTCCGTGCTCGATCCTCCCGAGGACCACCTCTACTTGTTGGATACCTTCAGGCGTGTCGAGGAGTTCGATCGGCGTGGCATGCCCAAGAACCGCACGGGGCCGTCGTAACCAAAGGAAGGCGTTCTCAGGACTACCAAAGACTTCTTCAGCGTGCTTGAGGACCCGGTCTCGGTCTGTCATAGCCACAACTTTACCATGAAATGGACCCCACATTGACAGCCGCCGCTGACATATGTGACCATTGGTCACTATGCGTCGTGCCGAGTTCCGCCAGACCCGTCAGCTTCTGCGCCTCACACAAGACCAGCTTGCCGAGAAACTGAAGACCACCCGCCGGTCGATCATTCGGTACGAAGACGGGAGTCGTCGCATCCCGGGTCTAGCGGAAGTGGCCCTCCAGGCGCTCAGCACAGCTTCCGTGCAGATGGCCGGGATCGTGGCCGCCGGGGCACCGATCGAGCCGATTCCCCAGACCGAGCCCGTGGAGGTCCCCAAGAGCATGGTCGGACGGGGTGAGACCTTTGCGCTGCGAGTGAAGGGCGAGTCCATGCGAGAGGAGGGAATTCTCCCCGGGGATGTGGTCGTGGTGCAGAAGCAGGCCACCCCCCGAAATGGCCAGACCGTCATTGCTCTGGTCAATGGGGAGGCGACGATCAAGACCTATCGACGCACAGACGGTGTCATTGAGCTTCATCCAGCCAACCAGACCATGCAGCCAATCGTGATCACAGAAACCGACACCTTCCGGATCGAAGGCATCGTCGTAGGCGTCATCCGGCATCTCAACGGGTAGGTGGGCCATCTCGCGCGCTGAGCCACTCCCATGGATCGTCAGATTGTCTGCTTCGCCATTCCGTCGTTCGAGATTGCGGTCACGCGGTTGCACAATCCAACACTAGGGCCCCGTCCGCTCGCCATTGCCCCCCCCTGACGACCCCGCGTGCGCTCCTCCGTGACGTCTCGCTTGAAGCGATTCCCGATCCATGGCGGTTTGGGAGCTTGCCGCCGGCGGTGGCTCACAAGTCCACAACGAGCCTGCCAGGACCCCGGCCAACACGAGGCCCAGGAGACGCCCCACCCTGAGCCGGTTCATCCTGTCGTCTCTTCCTGGCTCCTCGTAGGCAGGTCGTGCAAGAACCGGATGCTAAATTCCGACTCGCGCGCCCAGGTGACGAGACCCTCCAGTCGAATCGGTGCGAGGTCAGGCATCTGGAGGGACACCTTGACCACCATGCCGGGACTGGCACGGAGAAGGCTTTGGACGAGGCCGCGGCCGGAAGAGAGCTCCCAGAGCCACCCGGTTCCAATCACGCCCTCGTGGACGAGACAGAGGGTGCAGGAGAGAGGAAGCTCCACGAGATCGGTCAGAGGCCAGGATGAGTGCATGCCACGGCTCCAAAGGAGGTTTCCCACTGTTGACGATTTCTCGAACGGCTGGACGGATGGGTCCTCGTGAGGAGGTCCATCCTCCGGGCCATCCCTTCGCGCACGTCCGGGAATCGCTTCCCCCGCTCCAAGACGTGGCGTGTCAGTGGACGGCTCACGTGCGCGTGGTCGAGGGCCTCGACTCATCGGCGCAGGCTTCGACCGTGGCCTGGTCGACTGCGTCAGGATCGTCTTCGAGACAGGCCAGACCGTGCTGCCTGGCCTCGACCGCTTTCAGAAACGCCCCCCATTCACCGAATTGTTTCACCGCAAACTGCCGTTGCGTGACGGTCCCGCCTTCCCCGGGCCATCGCGCGATCCAGCACGCGGCGGGACTAGGCGTCTTCGAGCGGCGATCCACGACCGCACTCCGTGTCACACCGGACACGCCGGAACGATTATTCTTCTTGAGGATCGCGCACTGTGCGCGGCGGGACATGCCAGGATGTTGCGCGAGAAGCCCATCTCGATACGTTTGGGCAGCCTCCAAGGCCTGAGCAGTGCCGCCATGGCGACGATCGGGAAAATTGCGCGTATAGATCCGATTCTGACGTTGGAGGGTGACTCGCCAGGAGTGGCTCCGGGCGTCGTCGTGATCGATGCGACAGATGCCCGTCGTGGAACGAGGGCGTTCATCTGTGTGGTGAGTGATGTCATGAGTAAGCGGTGTGGTCTGCATGAAGAGCACTGTAGACCACGACTGCTGGATCGACTATTCCCCGGAGGGCTGGACTTCCGCCCCTCCCTCGAGGAATGGCTGATGAGCGCATATGTGTGTGAGTAGCCCTTTCGTTCGGCTTGTCGCCCTGCCGGCGGTGCCGTACGCTCTGGGCATGAACAAACCAACGACCGAACACCTGATGAAAGACCTGATCACCATTCACTTCGAGGTGCAGCGGCATGTGCAAGATAAACGACATCGGGTCACGCCGCTACAGATCCAGGTCATGACTGAGTCGGTGACAAGCCTCAATAGGTTTCTGATCGCCTGGCAGGCAGAAGCAGCGAAGGCAGGCAAGGTCAAGAAACGGTGATCTCGCATGCTTTGTGAGGTGCCTCGCTCTCGTGACATCCCGTTCTGTGGATGGTGTCCCCGCCTGAGTGAGATCCCATTCTGGCAATCACCTCACCCGTGTCGATCAGATGTCGTACAGGGCTGAGGACTACACGGACTTGGTGAGGCGTGAGGCGCTCTCGATTGAACGCGTCGAGGATTTCCTGAGTCAGATGGTCGGAGACCTGGGTGGTCAGATAGGGTTCGGGGAATGCATTGCTCGTGATCGAGTCTGCTGGCTTCGACATCGAACTTCATTCCGTTGTGGCAACAATTGGGTAGCTGAGTTGATCGATCGCCAAAGGCACCGATCCTGACAAGTAAGCCGTGCACGCCGTTTGTGCAGCCCGTGTCGATCCGATCAGTCTGCGGACTGCGATTCCCTCGAAAACAGGAGCACGCGATGCGTGGCCCACCCGACGAGCAGGACTACACCTCCCGCCTGCCAAAGAAGCGCTTGCTCATCAAGCCAGCTCCAGGCGACTACCATGAAGGCAAACAGTCCATACGTCACCACCACGCCGGCCAATCCGAGGATCAGAAAGGCGATCACATTGATGATGGTCTGGATCAACGACAGTCCCTCATACCGGATTCGTCGGCCGTGCTCAGATCGCCGCGACGGCAAGAACGGCAGGGTTAATGCGGCCTCTGCTTCGTGCGTTCTCGTTGGTCGATGATCAACGAGACCCGACGAAGCAACTCTTTCGACTCGGCTGGCTGCAAGCCGACCGCTTCGATGACCGTGAGGAGATGATCAATGAGATATTGCTCCTCCTTGGTCGTGGTAGGAAGTCCCGGCACGATGACTTTCCCGTTCAACTCACCGTGCCGTAGGCGTAGCTCCGCAATTAAGTCGTGCACTTCCTGCTTGGTACACAGCCCCTTTCGTTCGAGCAGTTCCACCAAGGCTTCGATGGCCCACATGTTCGCGAGGACGCCCTCTTCAATGGTGAATGTCTCCCGCGGATTCACTGGGTCGCCCATTCCAATTCCCCCTCTTGCCTGATTGCTTACGGAGCGGACGGGGCTGTGTGATCCTCAGACGAGGCCCCAGCCGCGCCATTCGTGAGGGCTGTGTTGAGCAGATGTGCCAGCCTGACGCCAGCCCTTGCAAGTTGGGTCTCGATAACCGGGAGGCGCCTGTCTGACGTACTCCGCATCAAGACGCTTGTCTGCGCCAAACGAGTAGGCGTGCTCTCTGGCTTGATCGTGGGAGTGCATCGCCCATTCGATGACGGACCCGCCCGCCAAATCGGTCTCATTCTGCGACGCCAGGTACTGATCGATCTGTGCGACGGCGTGTGTGACATCAGGCGCGTACTGCTCAAGCAAGCCATTGTCCCAGACCTGGTGTAGATTCCAGGGCTTCCGGGTGAAGGGATTCAGCGTCTGACCAAGAAATTCGACAGTGACGTCGTTCCCGCCGCGGTCATGATTTTGGCACGCATGTAGCGGCTGATGCAGATCCCCCACAAAGTGGACGAGATATTTCAGCGCTTTCTGCCGTTTCACCGAATCGATCGACGGATTCGTCAGTGTCTGCCGAAACCGTTCAATTTGCCCAATCACACACTGCCGAGCGAGACAGTGCCGAGCTGGATCATACCGGCTTTCTTCGATTTCGATATTCACATAGTGCCAGGGGGCTGTCTGCTTGTTCCTAACTTGATCTGGCCAGGAGGCCACGTCCATCAGGGATTGGCCTTTCAGCAAGGTCGTGACAGCCGAGCGTGCCTGCGGGGTGAGTCGCTCCTCCGCCAAAATGGCCACGACGGCATGGCCGTTAGAATCCCATGCATGGAGGACCGACCACTGGAGCAGGAGGGAGAGCGTCAAGACGGCTTGAATGAAGCCTCGCATGTCATTCTGTCCCACGGTGTGGTAATGCCAGAGGAATGAGTCTCTAGCGCCACGATTCTGCCACGCACCAGGCCGGCACGCAAGCGAGGAAAGGGAACTCCGTTGTGGTGCATTCAGCCGTTTGATCACTGCACCAGCACTCGATGCTGGGCACTGAGAATCATCGGTGGGGATGAGCTCTGACGTCTGTAACAGATGAAGACGAGTACGCTGGAAGCCACTAGGCTCTAGAAAATACCGCCTTCGAATTGCTTCCCATTCTGCACGCTTCTCACACGCTCGGCTGGGGCGCAGAGATCTGCCAGTATTCCCCCAGTACTGGTTCCGGTGATCAGACCGAATCCTTTGCCGATATCCAAGGTTCTGATATCACGTAAGCGCGCGAGACGAGCTGCCAAGGTCTGCAGCAAGACCGCTGTATAGAATCCCCGCATTCCTCCGCCATCGAGGGCCAAAACACGATAGGGACGTGTAAGTGCAATCGTCATAGAGTGCGCCAGCAGAAAATAATTAAAGCTACGACAACACTACCTATGTGTCAGCGATCGGTATTCGCCTGTGTCACCCCAATTTAAAAATGTACGCTTCTTGCCACAATAGAAATGTCCGGTTCATCGGGTCGCCTCGCGAGGCCGCGGGCGGGCGAAGATGACGAACCGATTCCAAGGAGAGTCGCCCGTGCCTTCACCAGGGCGTGTGGCCGTCGAGCCGCCTCGGCGTGATCACCGTGCGGAGAGCTGATAGGTCCATATTAGGTGGCAGCATTAGTGTGCGGGAAAATGTATTAAGGTCACGCTTTGAGAGTCTAGGCGCCGTGCTCACACAGCCGCCCGTAATGATCCGGTGCAGGAGGGGTATTTATAAGAAGGGTGCTAGCCCTTCTGCCTTGGCGATGGCAACGTGGCTGGAGATGACGCGCTGTATCTCGTGGATCAGATCGTCGATGGTGCGTGCTGGGGCGACGATGTTGTATTCGAGACTCTAACCTACCCGCCATCCGTCTTGTTCGAAGAGGAGGTCCGTGATCTGCATAAGGTGGCGTGTCAAAAATGGACGCGCTTCATGTATGCCGCCGCTGCCCGTCGGAGGTGCTGGTTCGGCTTGGGCGGATTCGCAAGCACGCGGAGCACGGTCTCTGTGTCGCGCTTTGAGAGTTTGATTGGGCGCTGCGTGAGTGCGCGCATTCGCGCCTCAGGCTGCGCTACGGCCTTGAGTGTTTGATCGACCGCGCGGATGGCGCGGTCCGCTGAACGGAAGAAGCATTTAGCGAGACGGTCTAGGTTGCGCCGCTTCATGCGGTAACCATATCATGGTCTGCACTGCGTTGGGAACCCACATCGCGTGCACCGGAGCCCCCACACGCAGGTATCACAATCCCCCGCAGCGTGGGCCGCTGATCGGTGAGATCTAGCCGGTACACCTGATGCAGCGGATACGTGATATCGTCGAGAAAGAGAAATGGACGAGAGCGGAGGCAGCGGAAAAATTGAAAGTCACCAGGTCTAGAATCAATGAACTAACCAACGGACGAGTGTCGCGTTTCTCGTTGGAGGACCTCCGGTCGCTCACGGAGAAATTGAGGAAGATGTCTACTGAGGATATACGCGAGAAGCAGGATCGCGATATCGGTCCGATCGCAAAGAAGGTACGGGCGCATGCGGAACGCCTCGCTAAAACTGACGGTTGATCGGGGGCCGTGTAGGGGGCGAACCTACGGCCCGCTGATTAATAGTCAGCGGTTTTGCCTCCTTCATCCACGTGCATAAATTTCTCATAGCGATACCCGAGTTGGTCGACCGCCTTCCGCAACTTCTTCGCCCAGCCCTTCGAACGAACCAGGTAGTGTTTCTCAAGAACGTCTGCGGCTTGGTGTCCCATGAGATGTTTCACGACTTCACGGTGCACGGCTTCTTCGCCTTCTTCTGCCCCAATGTCCTCTAGGGTGGAAGAAAACCAGCGGCGCAGGTCGTGGAACCGGAGATCACTGCAGTTCGCGGCCTCCGCCGCCCGCGCCCACGCCTTTGAGAGTGCCCCCGGTGCAGACCATTCTTCGAAGACCCGACTCTCTGGCTCGATCTCCTCCCCTTCCATCAGGGCAGCATACGCATGCCGATTCAGCGGTGCGAGCGTGGGATTCCCTTTCTTCTTGCTGCGAGGTGGCGGCAGTTCAAGCCATGGTCCGTCTGGCTTCGACACAATCATGCTCCGCCGAATGATCCAGACTTTCTCCCCACGGAGTCCGGTATTCATGCCGACACACGCTGCGCGCCGTAACCGTGCGGTGGCAAGTTCAAAGATGTTGGTGATCTCCTCCGGTTCAGGCATCCGGTCGCGGGCCCCGCTCACCGGAGCGGTGATCGCACTCAGGGGATTCGACGGAAGTTCCCCAACCTGTGCTGCAAAATTGAGCAAGGAGTTCAGAATCGACCATTCACGTGCGATGGTGCCGTCACTCGGACGGGGATTCGCCGCCCGTCGCTTCTTAATGTACTCCTGCCCATCGCTATAGCGAATGTCTCCAAACGCCATGGCGAAGTGAGGAATGAGATAGGTATCGATGACCTTCTCTGCCCGATGAATGTCCGCGACACGCCGTTCCCGGAGTTCGTCCAGATAGGCCGGCTTGAATGCCGCGATGGTCATGCCGCTGCGGGAGGTTCGCTCCTCGGCTTGTTGTTTAGGGCCCTCCTGGATTTTCAGCACCATCTCGGCTGCCGCCTTATCGATTGCATCATCGGTTAGGTCATAGCCAAGGGTAGGCCTGAAGCGTTCACCCTTGTGCCAATACTCCAGATCGATCGCGATTCCACGGCTCTTGGTTGGTCGCCGACGAATTTTGTACTTCGAGCGCTGAACAGCCGGAGTTCGGCGAGCCCTGACGGCTGACTTGCTCGAGGCGGTGACGTGCTGTGACGGGCGGGACTGCATAACGAACTCCTATTAGCGATAGCGCGAGGTGCGGCGACGAGGAACCGTCCGGGGTTCCTGCAACTTCGCTGTGGCAGGACTTGCTGGCTCGGGCTTCGGCTCCAGCCGCTGGGGGACGGCCGACTTCGCCCAGGCGAGGAGTTCCTCGCGGTCATAGCGCCAGTCCTTGGAGCCTGGCAGTTTATGGCGAGGGATGTCAGTCCGCTTGTAGAGTGAGCTGGTGGAGTAGCGGAGAAAGGCCGCGGCTTCCTTGAGCGTCAAGAATGGACTCGGATCGGCTGACATTGCAGACTCCTTCCACAGCAGGGAGTGTTCTCTCTGTTGGAAAGAGTGTGCGTTGGGCTGCGGGTTCATGGGGATCATAGACACTGCCAAGTTGAGGCCATTTCTGGCAGTGTTTTCAGGGATGGCTCGCGCTCCGAGGCATCTGGAACGCACGGCAGGTTCCTGACGAAGAACCGAGATAGAAGTTATGGTTCAATCGTCGACTGGGGAGGCAGCGGAGAAAGGGCGTTAACTATAGGACCGGTGCTCGATCCGTCCAAGCACGCCTTGCACGGGTGGAAGCCGGAGTCCGTCTCGATCACCTCCAACGGGGTCTTTTCAGCCAGGCGGTTCAGCCAGTGCCAGGCTTGTCCGGGGTCCCCAAACACTGATTCCGCTTGACGCTCGGATGAGGGCCTCCCGAGAAGGTAGATCTTCGGCCATCGGGCTGGTGCGGAACGTCGTCATGGCGCCTCCGGAGCCGGCGTGACCGACGTTATCCATCCACTGGCCGTCTCGACGAGACCGCGAATCAACGCGTCAAATAATTTCCCGTCGTGGATTATTGTCCTCAGTTTCCCCTCGTTGAACTGTGCCGCGATTAAGGGCACACGCGGGGTAGATTGCTGTGTTACGGGATAGGACGGCGTTACGCGCCACAGCACACGAAACGCCGCTCCAGGAGCACATATTCTGATATCCGGAACCATTGGCTCACATGAAAAAACGTGCCCACTGCAGATGGCTCAGGCCCGCTCAGTCCCCCGAAAACGGCCTGCCTTCGGTGGCGATAAGCCTGCGAGAAACCACGACATCCACGGTGCGCCCAGCGGACACCTCGATCACCGGCAAGATCTCGTTCGCCAGCCACTCGTGAACCATCAAAGAAGCATTAACCTGCGGGATCCCATCGAGCCGGCAGGAGTCGCTTGTAAACAACGTGAAAGAGATGTCGGGGCAAAGACTGCGTGATCGTCTGACGCAGGGTGCTCGGCTGTTTTGTGGTACCGTGCTCTTACGCTACTGTCCCAACCTGACGCAGTCGTTCAACGGCATGCAGGAAGCTGCTGACCGCTCTTAAAGTGAGCGACCAACGTTCCCCGCGTGGTCAGACGGCACAGATCCCAGCCCAGCAGAAAAAGCGGTGGGAGGAACCTCACCGCGGTTCAGGCCCTCCCGGGCCCCATCGAGCCCCGATCCATAGCTCTTCCTGCCCTTCTCGCCGAAGCCCCATAGCCATCTTCCTGACCCACGCGACATAGTCGTATCCGGTAAGTCAGTCTAGCCTCGCTCGGACCTCTCAGATGAGCGGCAGGGTGGGACAGAGGGCGAGACGAAGCTGTTCACCGAAGCCACTTTGCAAGGCTGCCGAGGTCAGGTCGCGATAGGGAAGGACGCGATCGCACTGATAGTAGGGAAAGCGTCCGCCTCGGACACGCGTGATCACCTCAGCGGTAGTCACGGAGGGGTAGAGCCAGAGGGTCGTGTCCGGATCATCTATGTGGACCCCGACGTAGGGCGGCGCCTCATCCAGGGCCACGAGGAGATACGCGGTGAGCCCCTCGAGACACAATAGGGTGACTAACTCTCGCAACACCGGCACGGCGACCTCGCCGCCGAGGACTTGAAAGCGCCGACCGGTAGCCTGGTCGTACGGCAACAATCCGGCATCCTGGTCATCGCGCAAGGCCAGTCTCAAATTCCACAAGGCATCACTGTCGTTCATGATTGTTCTCCTCCAGGGGATCTCTTGTGTGTGTGTCGGTTGAGTCAGGAGGGACGGGGAGGCGACCGTTGTACACGAGCCGCCCCCCCTCTTACCCTCCTGCGTTAGGGTGTTGGCCCGCGGTGCTTCCCCGCTGACCCCGTACCACGAGGCGTCAGGAGCCGTACCACCGCCGCTTGGAGTTCCCGCTCCAGTAAGCCTTGGTGAACGCGCGCGTAGGGAATAAACCATTCGAGTTGGCCATTCGGCCGCGTGTCTCGTGACACGACGGCACGGAGGTACGTGTCGCAGTCACTCGGTGAGAGGCCGATCGTGGCCTGCAGATCCTCAATCCGCAGCCCCACGCCTGTGGTCTCCGTTTCCTCCTGAAACACCGTACAGTCCATCCCGGCGTCGTGCAGGACGGCCGCGAGTTTCTGTAATTCGGGCAGGAGCTGGTCTTCGATGAGGCGCACAAAAGCTGCTTGCGCGGCGGTCTCCTGCGCCTCCTGGCGATGGGGCCACGCCTCCAGATGCGCTTTCAGGTGGGCATAATCCGTATGGGGTGCATGTGGCATGGTCGTACTCCTTTGTCGTGAATCGTGGTTTGCATGTATTGGGTCAAGGAAAGCTAACGCCTGCGCTCCTCCCAGGTCTGCATCAGGAGCCGTTCGACGGCCCGTTCCAAGGTCGCGGCAACTTCGCGCGGGTACATTGGCGGTAGAGCAGGATGTGGTGCTCTTCCGCCTCGGAGTCCAAGTTGAATCGGAGGGACAATTGCATACTGCTGGCATCAAGCGGTTGGACGTAGATGCCCGCAGGCCACCGGTCATTCAAGAAGAGGCCGAACCACAGGGGCGTCCCCTCCAGTTGCGCCTCGGTGTAGGCGGGAATCCCGGCTTGCGTCAGGATGGTGGCCAGGCGGCGAGTCAGGGGCGTGAGATCGGCTTCCGCGAACGCGCGAAAGCGCTCGCGCCTGGCGTCGGGATGGGGCGTGAGCCGGCCCGACTCTTCGTACTGTTGCAGTTTGCCTTGCAGTGTGGTGTACGCCTCAGATCGTTGCATGGTGTGAACTCCTTGGTGATGGGACACGAGCATGTTGATTGCTGGGTGCCGCAGTGGCTGGCTCATGACCGAGGCCCGGCTGGTGGCTCCCCGACTGGATTCCGTGTGCTGGCCCGTCGGGGTCCCAAGGCACAGAGGACGGACTCTTCGAGGTGGCCCATCACCCCGGCGATATCGGTGTCCAAGTCTTGATAAGCCAGGAGCCGGGTGGCAGCCGGTTCCGAACTCCCCATCCGGCAGGTGGTCATCACAAGCGCATCCGGGGCGTCACAGGGCTCGAACGAGACCTCAATGTCGAAGTCATCGATCGTGAGGCTGAGCACGCCCAGCTCCAGGGACATATCTCGGACGGTGGCCCAAAGACCCTCGGCTTCAAGCGCCTGCTGTAGGTCCTTGACGAGTGGCAAGAGGGATACCGGGGCCATTGCGCGAAACTGCCGAAGGCGCTGATCGACGGGTCGGAGCAGATCTCCTGCCTGCCATTCACGGATCTTTCGGCGGAGGTACTGGTAGGGAGGGTGGGTTGGTGTGGACATGGCGGACTCCTGTATTGGAACAACGGCAGGTGCGGCAGGATGGGATCACCCATCGCGCATGCCGACCGTGCTCAAGGATTGAGGAGTGGATGGCCCGCATTGGCTCTTCCGAGAGTTGGGGCGAGGGTGCGAGCCATGATTGTCGAGTAGGGAGCATTTAGAAGGCAGGTGGAAGGCTTATGGGGGTCATGGGAGAGGGGCACAGCCGCTTATGCCAGGGAAATGTTGCCGCGTCGTTTCGGCACGTCTCGGCTTCACGTCGCACCAACCGAAGGAGGTGAGACCTCTCACGTTGACCATCATGCTGTAGTCGGCTTTGGAGAACTTGAGACATGTGCGAGTTGTGACTGACTATGGATGATATCTGCAGGTCGGATGCGGGATGTCCGAGTGACTCTGGAACTGGAACTCGACGAAACCGACATTGATTGAGGGAAGGATTGAATCGGGTTCCACGCCGGCAGAAGCCTCATCATGGGCGCGCAGCGAATGTATGCATTCAGAGATGAGGGGGCTGTGATGGTGCCTCAGAGGTACCAGAAAAAAGTACCAGAAGTGGGAAAACGATCAGGACGATGGACAACAATGCTGCATGATCGAGCGGTGCGGGAAGAAATGTATAGGCAAGACTCAGTAATGATAAACGCTTGTTTTTGTAGGTGATATCTAGAACAATGAGTGGTGGCCTGGACTAAAAAAACCCTAGACCCGCGGCGTCAGGAATATCAGCAGATTCTTCTTTTGTGCCCCGGTTGCGTCATTGTAAGTGCTCGTCATTATTAGATTTATGCGGCAGCAGGAGAGTCACTTGGTACCTCAATATCAGCAGAAAGTACCAAGCTTTCGGGTACGGTAGGCTGTGGCAAATCAAGCGAACCCATTAGCGATTCTTGTTCTCCGACATCGGAGATTGGTCGCTCGTGGACCGCTAGATCGTGATCGAGACGAGCCAGCGCGCCATTACTTTTGGGATGACACCACTTGGCATAGACCTTTTCCGTCATCCCGGAGTCCTTGTGCCCGAGATTGCGTGAGACCACGAGGAGGTCCTCTCCGTCATCGAGCAAGCATGACGCATACGAGTGGCGTAACACATGTGTGGTGAGATGGCGGCCGAGTGCGAGTACCGCAAGCGTCTTTTGGACAGCTTTGTCAACGGTCTGGTGGTCGACGCACCAGCCATGGGTCAGATCGCCAGCACGAGCCCGTTTCGCACTGCCTTCCTTCGGCAGCTGTGGTGCACGAAACAGCCATGTGTGTGGATGGGCAGGGATCTGTGTAAGCCACCACGTAAGAATCTTTTCAAGCGTCGGCGGCACATCGACATAGCGTTTATGCCAATTCTTAGGGAGCCCCAGTTCGCCTTGGTTTTCGTTCTGCCGGACCGCGATTCTCGGGCGACGCTTCATCGTCCGGCGGTCGATATAGTCGAGCTCGATGTGGAGGCGCTGTAAAGCGCGGACTTCACCGCAACGCATACCGGTCATGGCCAGCACACAGATGAGCACGTACAGCATAGGCCTGAGCGCAAACTTACAGGCTGTCACCTTCAGAAATTTCCTAAGCTCAACAAACGTGAGGACATCGTCGTAATCGATTTCCCTCTCGTCGTCGGCTTCACGATGGGGAGTCTTCGGGAATACGAGATCCCGGGCTGGATTCAGCGCGATGTGTCCGGCTTGTACGGCTTTCTTGAGGGTCGCCTTCACGAATCCAAAACGCTGCCGAGCAGTGTTCTCTTTCAGGCGTTTCCCATCCTTTCTTGGGCGAGCAGCATGGCCCTTGCCACCTGGGACATGTTTGACTTCTTTTGTTAACGTTTGCAGAAATTTCCGACACAGTTCGGTCGAAATACGAGTCAAGGGTTTATGTTTGAAGGAGTCCGGGATCCGATTAAGATGAGTCTGCCACACCTTGATCGTTCCTAGCTTGGCCTTCTTTTCAGCGAGCTGCTCCTCGGCATTGGCAATTAGCTTCTTTACAAAGGATTCAAAAGTCATTTTCTCCTGAGGCGTGTGGCGATTCCGATCGCCCTTTGCCGGTAACAGACTGAGAATTTTGGCTTCCGCTAGCTTCGCCTCTTCTTCCGTCTCAAAAATGGGCTTCCGGCGGATGTTGTTCACGTCGCGAACATCGATTTTCCATTTTCCGTTCGGTAATTGCCGTACTGCCATATGCAGGGTCCTTGTTAAGTAGCCACCCAGGGAACTCCGGCTACGAAAAGAGCAGGGGTGAAGTGCCCCGTAACCGGAGTCTGCATGGATGAATGGTTGTGAAGTGGTTCGTTCACGGTATCGTCACGGGAACCTTAGGCCCGATCCTTCTTCCGGATAGACGTATGGCCCAACTGCTGGGCAGCCAAACGGCTCACCAACTCGCGCCTGCTCTTTGATGTATGCCAGATCGTCACGACACACTCCGAAGACCCGTCGGGCCAGCAGCCCATAAACGCAGCGGCGTAATGGCTGGCGACGCGGGCGTTGGAACAGATCTTCACGAGCCGCCGACCGTCGGGATAGCGGACGGATACACGAATGGATTTGCTCTGTGTCTGCTTCTTCATCGATTGCTCTCCTTCTGTTCATCGATCCATTGACGTAATTCACGTTGGTAGAACCGGAAGTACTTGCCGATCTTCCGGACGGGGAGTCCGTGAGCTTTCACCAGGTAATAGACACAGCTCTTAGGGACTCCGAGCACCTCGGCCACTTCTTGCACCGACAACATGTGCTCTAGTGCAGAGATGGCCCGGTGGCGGTCTGGCTTTGACGATCGGCATCGCTCTGTTTCGTTTGTCATTTTTTCGTTTCCTTTCTGAGCGTCGAACCACAAGGTTCTTGGCCTTGGAGCTGAGTTGGCTCGAGCCAGAAGGCAGGCGGGAAGACACGGGGGCGATACCCGAGTGTTCACGCTCGAGAAGTCTCAATTCCGGATGGACGCGGTGGCCTGCTTGGAGTGAGAGAGCGGCGGGATCCGAAGCTAAATCTGTGTGATGAGGGACAGGCTTCGTCAGCATTTGATTCTTTCCGTCTCCAAGTGGGCAAGGTGTTGGGCGCATGTGGTGACGATAGCCAGCGCCGAAGCCATTTATGAGCCAGAAACTCCGCCATCATTCGCTGGTTTTGGCGCGTGGACTCATAACATGAAGAAAAACAAGGCAAATATGATCTGTGTCTAATAGGTGGAGAACGGCGTAATTGTTAGAGCGGTGAAGAGATTTTGGGAGTTATAGTCAGTAGATTAAGTAGGGGGCAGGAGATCCGATACTAAGAGAGATCTGCTTCGGGGGCGGTGGCTGATCCACTGGATTGGGGTACCTGCATGGAGGGCACAATTAGAGAGAAAGAAGTTGAGTTGGAGAGACTGAAAATAGAGGGTTTCGATTTGTCACAAGAACTTCAAGCGAGCAAGAAGGAGCTGGTGTCTGTAAGGCAGGACGTCAGAAGGATATCGCAACATATTTCAAAGTTAAGGAACGAAATCAGACGATTGAAGAACAGATCCAGCGGGAGCAATCTTCGCAGAAGGGGCCGGGCACCGACTTTTAAATTGGCGCGACTTGCCTATTCGGACCTTGTAGAAGCCTTGACGATGTTTCGTTGGGCAGTCCTTGATAGGCAACTTTCCGCATCAGTATCAGAGAAGGAACTCAAGAGCATGTGTCAAAAAATCAAGCGTGCCACAGCATGTTTGAAGATTTAAGTACGCCCTCCATGGCAAGGGAATCAGACGAAAATGGACCCCCCCCGGACCATAGTAGATTTTGGGAGCGCTGCGAATGGATTCACTAGCTCTGCTTCACGTCACACAGCAGATCAAAACGGTTCTACAAGGGCATGCTGTGCTCAATCGCATGCTACAGAAAGTTGCGACGAATCTGGCTGCCGCGAAATTGGATAAAAGAGAAAAAATGGCCTTGTGGGAAAGACTGCGTGTTGAATATGAGCAACTGGAAAGAAGCAGGCGACCTGACAGAATCCAAGCCAAACGCAAAAAGGCGCGCGTCCGTGCCGAACGGAACCGAGTGCGTAAGAGAACAGCCTCTGAGGTACCGTTATTAGAACGCTATGGGAAGGGGCTGAATGCGATTAAGAATTTCAGTGAGGCGCTCCGTAAGATCTCAATGCTGGAAGGCATTGGCCGTGTTGAATTCCGCCAGAAAATCGGAAGAATCAAGACTGAAGCCAAGCGCATACCAAGTGACCCAGTGACGTATCCAGAGCGCAAGCGGAAGAGAGATATCGCACGCCTCCGTAGGCAGATTAGGCGCAAACGCTAAATTGCAAGGACGCATAGTACAGCACGCGCCGGGCGCAGAGAGTCGCATAGCTAGCTAGATTGGCAATCACAGTCTTCCGCTCTGGAGGGCAGCAGGACACGATGGGACTTCAGCACGCCTCTGAGTGTTTGAAAGCGCAAACCGCCGGCTCGGCTCGTTGGACATTGGAACAATCCGAGCACTTCGGTCATACTCGCAGCACATTCGTCAATGCCCAGGCGTGAGCAGTAACTGTATACAGCGACGGGGGCCGGGTCCGCTTATGATGGAGGGTATTTGATTCCCCGCGAAAGTTCGGTTCCCGGCTGTATCGGTCTCTGATTCTCATGCTTGAGTCCAAGCTTAAGCTGATCAGATGATTGGAAATGTCGGGTACAAAGCCAGTCGAAGCTGTTCAGTCAATACAGTTTCCAAGGTCGTTGCCATGAGTACTCTATAACTCTAGTGTCGATCGCAGTTATAATCTGTATAAACCCCTCCCCGAATGCTTGTTGTGATTTCCTTGGTTGCGGCTGATGGGTAGATACAGACTGTCGTCGATGGCTCGCTGATCTCCATCCCGACGTACGGGGTCGCTTCATCCATTGCCATGATGAGGTTGGCCGAAAGCCCTTCGAGACAGAGGGCATTCACCAAGTTTCTTAGAACAGGCGCCGCTATTTCGTTTACCATAACTTGAAAGCGCCGACCTCCTTCGCTTTCTTGGGGCAACAGCCCGGAATCTTGACCTTCGCGCACCGCCACTCGCAGGCTCAACAACGCTTCACTCTCGTTCACCATGGTACTCCTCCTTTTCTCATTTAGGCTGTCGTCAGGGTCAGGCCGCCGGGGGCGAACGTCATGAGGATATTCGCGCCACTATTCGCTCCTTACTGATTCACTGCGTTGGTCCTAGCAGCCGCAGCAACGCCTCCTCCACCAGCTTGCGGAGCAGCTCCGCTTTCGCCCGCGTGTAGAGGAAGCGGCTCTCATAGCCTTGCTCCTCAGCCGTAAAGCGGCGGGCCATGAAGTGGATCGTCATTCCATCGTCGGAAGGCGTGAAGAAGAGCCCCAGGTCCTTCACGTAGAACCCGAGACAGCGCGTTTCTTCATCAAGGTCGGTAATCGAGACCTCCATGCCAGCACTTTCCAAGGCCTCTTTCGGCTCACGAAGGACAGGCAGTATGTTGTCTGTCGCAATCTCCCGGAACCCGTCCAACTCAGCACAGCCGCCGGCCACAGGAGATCATGGGCCACCCACTCCTCAAGCGTCGAGCGTAGGTACGTGATTGTGGGGGTGGATTCCATCGGGACCCCATCTGTGGTGAATCCCTTCGCGCCACGAGCCGGGAACGAGCGTAGGTCAGTGGTTGTTGAACCCGCCTGCTTCAGGGGGCTTTTGGATGGCTGGCTCGTCTTCATCTTGTACCAGCGTCAAAAGGAGCAGTGAGCGAGAATGGGATGCAACTCGTGGGAAGAAAATCAGGAGATGGACCGATCACTGAGGATCTTAGGATTGTGCGGTAGAGGAAAAGAAAGGTGGAGACGTCTGGTGGCCCGAGTCGCATGAAACGTCAGAAAGATGGAGCGTTATTGAAGGAGGGGGTTCCCTCGAAGGGGGCTGTGACTGGGTGGGGCTTTGCGTTCACGGCGAGGCTCACAGCCTGCCTGTTGGTCCGAACGGAACAGGGCTTAGTTAGGCAGCCACTTCTCCACACAACACTTCTGCCTGTTCCAGTACGGTTTGCGTCGCCTTCTCTTGCTTGTCCGGCGGATAGCCATACTTGCGGAGAATCCGCTTCACAATGACCCGAAGCTGAGCACGCACGTTCTCGCGAACCGTCCAGTCTATGGTGACATTCCTCCGGATAGCCTCCGCCACCTCGCGTGCGATCGTCCGTAAGGTCTCATCTCCGAGGACCTTCACGGCGCTGTCGTTGGTTTCCAGCGCGTCATAGAAGGCCAGTTCGTCCTCGGTCAGCCCCAGCCGTTCACCCCGTTCATGGGCCAGGCGCATGTCCTTGGCTAGGTCGATCATTTCCTCAATCACCTGCGCGGCCTCAATTGCACGGTTCTGGTACTTTCGCACAGCCTGTTCCAACATCTTTGCAAAGGACTTGGCCTGCACCACATTCTTGCGAGACCGTACCTTGATTTCCCCAGCCAGTAACTTCCGCAACAGTTCTACGGCCAGGTTCTTCTGCGGCATCCCGCGCACTTCGGCGAGAAACTCATCGGAAAGAATCGACAAGTCTGGTTTTTTGAGGCCAGCGGCGGCGAAGATATCGACAATTTCATCCGAGACCACCGCCTTCGAGATGATTTGGCGGATGGCATGATCCAATTCTTCATCGGTTTTGTGCTCGGCTGGAATGTTCTTGGCGAGGACCGCCCTCACGACCTGAAAAAAGCCGACGTCATCTCGAATGCGGAAGGTCTCCTCATGCGGCACGGCCAGGGCGAAGGCTTGTGAGAGCTCCGTCACCGCACGGATCAGTCGAGCCTTCCCATCCTCCTGAGCCAAGATATGTTCCTGGGCAGCAGGCAAGACTGACAGTCGCTCTTGCGGCTTGCCGGTCATCCATGGCGACCAATCAAAGCCCCTCACCATGCCGGCAGGCGTGGTGTATGACCCGAAGAGACCTCGGCAGATTTCATACTTTTCCAGCATCATCGCCACGGCTTCCGCCTGATCAATCGCCGTCTTCCCCGTCCCACCACTTTCCGTGTAAGTCGCGAGGGCACGTTTGAGTTCGTCAGCAAGGCCGAGATAGTCCACGACCAGCCCACCGGGCTTGTCCTTGAAGACCCGATTGACACGCGCGATCGTCTGCATCAGCCCATGCCCGCGCATCGGCTTATCGAGATACATCGTGTGAAGACTCGGGGCGTCAAACCCGGTTAGCCACATGTCACGGACAATGACGAGCCTAAATGGGTCCTTGGGGGCACGGAACCGTAGAGCCATATCTTCCCGACGCTTCTTATTCCGGATATGGCACTGCCATTCAATTGGATCGGAGGCCGAGCCGGTCATAATCACCTTCATCGACCCCTGATCATCGGCCTCGGCATGCCAGTGCGGGCGGAGAGCCGCAATCTCTCGATACAGCTCCACGCAGATCCGCCGGCTCATACATACCACCATCGCTTTGCCATCCATCGTCGCAAGGCGTTCTTCGAAGTGATCGACGAGGTCTCGTGCAATCAGCTTGAGCCGATCCTCCGATCCCACGACAGCTTCCAGCTGTGCCCACTTGGTTTTGAGCTTCTCCTTGCGCTCGACTTCTTCTCCCTCGGTTGCCTCTTCAAACTTAGGATCGATCCTCGGGCGTTCGGAATCTTTCAATTCAAGTTTGGCCAGCCGGCTCTCGTAGTAGATGGGCACGGTCGCCTTATCGATGACCGCCCGCTGGATGTCGTAGACACTGATGTAGTCGCCAAAGACCGCGCGTGTATTGGCATCGGTCCTTTCAATCGGGGTCCCGGTAAATCCAATAAACGACGCATTCGGGAGGGCATCGCGCATGTGACGGGCAAAGCCATCGATAAAGTCATACTGACTCCGGTGGGCTTCATCCGCAATGATAACGATGTTCCGACGACCGGACAGCACGGAATGCCGGTCGCCTTTTTCTTCCGGAAAGAACTTCTGAATCGTGGTAAACACCACGCCGCCGGATGCCACAGCCAGCTTGGCACGTAAGTCAGCCCGGTCGGTTGCCTGAACCGGGGCTTGCCTGAGTAGATCACGGCATCGCGCGAAGGTCCCGAAAAGTTGATCGTCCAGGTCATTCCGATCAGTGAGTACCACGACGGTTGGGTTGGCCATCGTCGGATGCAGGATGACTCGCCCTGCATAGAAGGCCATCGTCAGGCTCTTGCCCGAGCCTTGGGTATGCCACACCACGCCCACACGACGATCGCCCAGCTCACCGCCTGGTTGATGGCCTGATTGGTACTGGCCTAAGACGTCGGCTGCCTGGTGCTCTGCCACAACTTTGGCGGCCCGGAGGGTTTCCTCCACGGCGACATTCACCGCATGAAACTGGTGATACCCCGCCATCTTCTTAATAAGCTTTCCATGGCCCTCGTCCTCGAAGACCACAAAATATCGCAGCAGATCGAGGAACCGTCGTTTCTCAAACACGCCTTCCAGGACGACTTGCAACTCAGAGACGGTCGGAGCCGCGTCGCGGATGCCTGTGATAGTTCGCCAGGGCTTGAACCATTCCTTTCCTGCACCGAGCGCCCCAATACGGGCTTGGACACCGTCAGAAACAATGAGCGCCGCGTTGGTTGCGAAGAAGGCGGGGATTTGTGCCTGGTAGGTCTGGAGTTGCTGGTAGGCGCTCCAAATGGTGGCGTCTTCGTCGGTTGGGCTCTTGAGCTCGATCACCGCCAGCGGCAGCCCGTTCACGAACAGCACCACATCCGGCCGTCTCGTGTGCTGCCCCTCCGACACCGTGAACTGGTTGACCGCCAACCAGTCGTTATTATCTGGCATATCAGAATCGAGTACCCGCGCTTGCGCCCCGGCGATCGAGCCATCCTTGTGGCGATACTCGACGTTTACCCCATCCACGAGCATTCGATGGACAGCGCGGTTCCGTTCAATCAACGTCGCTGCATCAGTCCGTGTGAGCTTGCGAAAGGCGTCTTCCAACGCTTCCGTCGGCAGGTCCGGATTCAACCGGACAAAGGCCTCCCGCAGACGCCTCTCCAGAATCACATCGCGGTAGCTCGGAGCACTGCGCTCGGCCCTGAGTTCACCAACGGCGATGTCTGGTCCATGCAATACTTGGTAGCCGAGTGCTTCGAGCCAGCCGAGGGCGGCGTCTTCGACGACAGATTCGGCAATACCACTAGTCACGATTTAGCCTTCTTCCCGTTGCGACTGGCCCAAATATCATCGATGTTCTCTTTCGTGAGAGCCACCGTGATCTCATCCAACGCCTTCTGTGAATAGCGCTTATGCAACAGACTCCCAATCTTGAACTCCTTGTAACAGTCTGGCTCGCTCCTAAGCTTCAAATGATCAACGACGGCAATGGCCTTCGGCATGGAAGTGTTGATCTTTTCTGCGAGCTGCTTTGCACCCAGATTGTAGAAATCGAGTTCGTTGACGCGCTTTACAGCGACAACGGAAGCGCCCGGCGTACCTTCCGCAACCAGTTGAATTGGGATGCCTTCTTTCTTGGAAAGCCGTAGTGACAGGCTTGGACCTGCACCATCCGCCGTAATCTCAACTGCTGATGCCCCCTTGAATGCGTCTACCCAAGTTTTCCCGGCGAGAAGGTCCTTACTCATTCGCCTCAAGTCCGCATCGCTAGGCTGGCCTTTTTCCCCTTGAATTGTTGAGTCCAGTATCGCGAGTGGCCGCAGTCTTGCCATCACCTCGATCTGGCGGCGCTTTCCGGGGCGGAGCAACTTTTTGATCTCCTCGACTTCGGACTCGAAGAGGGTCGCCAAAGTCGTCGGTGGCGAGGTCGACACTGGGAGGACACGCATAGGCAGGTGTGTTACGAGGTCCTCATTGAAGACTTTCTTCAGAAGATCGCGAATGAGCGTAACGCCCGACTGAATATGGACGTAGAGCTGACCTTCCGAAATATCGAGAAGGTGATGTTGCGCGGCATCTCTCAGCCCGTTGATCGTTTGCAGAACTAGTGCTTGCTCCTCGGTCAGAAACTTGTGCTTTCCGTCACTGAGGGCTCTACGTACACAAGCGTCAAAGCCGATCGTTTCTTTGGCCCGCTTCTCCCGGATGCGTCCGCCTCGGTGCAGCAAGGCAGCTTTAAGTAGCATCTCAAACGCGTGGTCGAGCTGAATCAAGGTACTGCTGACCCGTCCACGATCGTTCGGCCGGTTGAATAGCTCGATGCTAAGGACCAGTGAGTCGCAAGCCTTTTCCAGTAGTAGCTTCGCCTCGCGTTTCATCAGATAACGCTCCTCACTTATCCGCTTCCCTGTCCCACTATCAGCTCGCCAGAGATGAGTTTGGACAGCAGTGCCTCGCACCGGGCAGCCTCTTCAACGACCGATTCGGTGAAGAAGGGCATGAGCAACTCAGTACTCGAACACCACGAACTCGCGACGCGGCACGATTGGTCGCAGCGCTTTTAACCGTTTCCTATTTACGATACTGCTTGACCTAACTGTCCGTTTAAGCCCGGTGTCAGAGATCCAAGAGTTGTTCCATAGATCCACCCTCTTACCCTCAACAAGGCGACACAGTTTGTCTCCATACGTAAGCGTCGGATTGAAGCAATAGCTGATCCGTTGAAGCCACACCTCGAGGTGGCCATTATTCGGCAGATGTTCGAGCCTTTTTCGAATGCGATCGACTGCAACGAGCTTTTCCCTCTTTGTTGGCGACTTACTCAAAAGTTTGCTGACGATCGCAGCACAGGCTGGGAAGCAGCGCGGGCTGTTGTAGCCGATGTCAATCGTGATGCTTGTGAGCTGCATTGGGTTACGTATCGATTTTCTGGAAGCGAGTCGCGCGTAGAACTGATCGAGGGCGATCATCAAACTGCCGCCGTTAGGGAATTCACCTCCATGAGAATGAATTAGCAGCAGGTGTTTCTGTAAGTTCCGATCTGTCTGCCTCCGTCGTATCCACTCACGCTTATCGATCTTGATGGAGTTTTCAATGACAGCCTGCGCAGTGGTGGTTTTCGAGGCATTCAGCTTAAGCCCAAGACCAATTAAGACCTCGGTTAAGGTCTTCAAGATGAACTCGCCGGCATAAGTGTCATTCACGAAGATGCGGTAATCGTCCCGATACCGAAGAAGCTGGAAGTCTGTAACTTTGGCATCTGCCAACCGCTGGCTAAGCTCCAAGTCCGCATAGCCGAGAACCATCTCGGCAATTAGGTCCACCAGCACAGAACCCTGGGGTATGCCATTGGTTTGGGCGTACTGCATATTTTGAAGCCGCGTATCAATTGCGTTACCGATGAGCGAAAGATCGTGCCTATTTTCCTTCGCCTTCGCCATTGCCTTTCCATGCATCGCCCATGCAACCGAATGCGTATATATAGAACCGTAGCAATCTGTAATGTCGGCATGGAGCACATAATTGAAGTCCAATGCTAAATCGATAGAGGCCTGCTCAATTCCCTGCCACCAATGGAGAATTTTGGCGCCTTGATCTTTCCTCTTTGTCAGGGACTCTTGCGGTATGCTCAGACACCTAATCTTGGGATCCTTTGCGAACTCCCCAAACCTTGAACGGATGGCAGCCCAAGATTTGGATTCGGTCATTAGATGTGCAAGATCAACATAGATGACGGGGTGGATAAGTTGGAATGGCCGCCAGGCGTACCGGCCATCCTTGTTCGAATAGATAGTGTAGTTAACATCTTCACAGTCTCTCGGCTTTAGTCTCAGGCTCGCCAGCGGTTTGATTTTGAGAAACTTGTCCACAGGCCGCAAGAGCCGTCGAAAGTCAAAGTATGGCGGAAGATCGAGGCGACAATAGCTTTCTGGTTTCAGAAAGAATGCGCGAGCCTCGCTCGCTGACATATCAAGCGCGGACCGATCGGTTGGCCCTCGCTTTCGCGGGGCTCTCTTGCCGCTCACACTGTTTTCCTTCCCAGAATGCGCTCCGCATCCTTCAGCCGCAGCTCGCCCGAGATGAGCTTTGGCAGCAGCGTCTCGCGCAGAGCGGCGAGGGTCCCGGTCTCCGCCTCGCTGGCTGCGACCTTCGAGAGCATCGGACTGGTAACACACGAAAAAGACCGCATTACCTCGTCGTCTGGCTTCACGACTTGTGTTGCCGCCACAACCTCAGGCCGCACAGCCGGATAGGCCGCGCCATCGGCCAGGTGCGCAAGACGATCAATGTTCTCTGGGGCCGTGGCTGCCAAATACAGGAACTCTGAGTACTGGTACTTGCTCGGCCGAAGAGCCGCGAAACCAGTGCTCCCGGTGAGACCATCGGCTGAAATCTGGGCATAGGATCCGTTACCTGGTCGGACAGTCCCGAGGATTGTGTCCCGCGAACGAAGTACCCGCTGGGCCCTACTCGGCGCGTCTTTTTTGGAGTAGCTGGTCACTACCTCGATGCGGCCCCACTTGGTGTTGGAGAGGTCGACGTATTCGATCACCTCTGGACGCGTCTCGCTCGACCACGACTCCGGGTTGAGCGTTGCAAGATCGTATAGAGTGGCTGCGTCCCACCCCCTCGGAATCTCTCCCAGCTCCGAGTCCCCGAATGAATCAGGGAAGAGATCGGCAATATGTTTAGGCAGACCGGTGTCGCGGCCTTCGGCTTTTGCGCGGACGGGGTCGAAGTCCACGAACCACGACTTGAAGAGCGCCCGCGCCATGGCCTCCAGCGTCTCGTTTATCTTCCTGTTCAGTTCGATCTTCTCCTCGATCGTATCGAGAACTGCGCTCACCATCCTCCGCTGAGTTGTCAGCGGCGGGACAGCGTACGAAAGGAAATCACGGCGACTTAGGGCAACGACTGCACTACCGGTCGCATGTCCAGCACAGTAGTCTCTGTACTGAGGGGTGCGTAGAACCCAATACAGGTATGTTTCGGCTACTGGGTCGCGATTGCGAAACACCAGCTTCACGGTATCTTGCGTAAGGCGCCCAGTTGTCACGGATGGAGGAACCCGCGCCACCGACCCGATCATCTTGCCATCCTTGGTCGCGCCCTTGAGCGATGCGTAGATATCACCGGGGAATAGCATCAACTCTTCAGGGCAGTCACCACCGTACGTCTTATATTTCCCAATTCGAAAACCGCCCCCCGGCTCGATCGACCCAAGCCCGAGAAGTGCCGGACCTGGCTCGCTGACAAGCGTGCCCTTATAGGTCGTGCCTCGAACGAGAGTGACGTAGTCACCGACTGTCGTTTTATGTGCGTCACCCGCCATACCCAAGCTCCTTGAGGTTGGCGCCAATCACAAGTTCGAGCGTTACCCCTGGCTCATAGGCACGGATTCCTGTTTGATGTTCTAGTCTGAGTCTAAGGCTGCCGCAACAGCTCCAATTCGGCCTCCTCAACTGTGTGCGAGCTGCTGCGGCAGTGCACACCGTCCTCATCTCCCGCATTGCTATCTCGAACCCTTCCAGATTTGCAGGATATAGACGAGCCATGAATCCGTCCGAAGCAGGAGGGCGCGGAGTTGGTCGTCCGTCAGCTTCGACTCGAGTTCATGGACTCTGTTGAAGAACTCGAGCAGCTTCACCAATGCTCGGGTGTCTTGGTCGACGAAGTCCGCGAACGGCCCATGATTCAGATTCCGGCACACATAGAGAACTCGGGCCTTTCTCGTTGGGCGCCCCTCTCGTAGCAGGTCGTTGTGGTTGCCCTGTACCCAGGCAAGGACATGTTCGTCCGGGGCGATATGTCGCAGCACATGATTCCAGAGTTCTCTCAAGGAAGAAAGAATGTGCCGCGCCCGGTCTGGATTCCCTCTGTGCAGCGCGTCGCGTGCGCCGCGATATGGCGTTGCCAGTCCTGGATCGAGCGTCTGAAGCAGCCCAATGCACACCGAGGTTTCGGTTTCTAACTCGGTCACCAATTCCAGTTGTGCCGTCTGTGGTTCTTCGTCCGGCTCATCTAATGTCCGAAACACGCGCACAGCGTGCCCAGCGACAAACATCTCGCGGGTTGCCCCTGGCAGCAAGAAATCCGGCAATCGTGTGATGTCCTGGTATGTATGGATTGACTCTGCCAGTGTTGCATAGGTTGTCGCCAACTCGGTGATTGAACCCTGCAGCTTCAGAATAGTCGGTTCAGGTAGAGCTATGGACCGACGGATTGCCTCGAAGTCCAGGCCGGCAAATAGCTGTTCAGAGACAGTCAACCGATGGGTCACACAACCCAGCAAGAGCTTCGCCTCAGCCTGAAGCTGCGCGATCTGGTCCTGCAGTGGCATAAGGCTCCTTGTCCAGGTCTCATGCATTCGCGTAAGTCCGTCGAACACGCGACTTGAGGCCTTGGCCTGCTCGATCATATCCTGCCAATGCTGGTTGGCCTTTGCGATCTCGGCAATCCGACTGGAGGCCAGATCTGGAATCGTGGTCATGCGAGCGACTTCTAGATGAAGCTGCTGGATCGGCCGCAATACCTGGTCGAGTCCCGTGTAAAAGTCCACATAGGATGGCTGCAATGAGCGGCTGATCCGCTCTATATCCTCGCGTAATTTCAGAAACGTGTTGCTAACAGATCGAAGATTGTCGTTCATGGTGTCAACTGGAAGCGTGCATTGGTCTGCATGCACCGGATAATTGGTTTCCCGTGCGGGACGCCTACTCTCCCTACGATCCCCCTTAAACTAGAGGCTCCCATGTGCCGATGCTTCAGGAGGCAGGCGGCCAAATACACGCGCCGCGCAAATAAATGCACGCGTGCATTTCCCGTCCATATCCGTGCGTTTCGGCCGTTCATTTCCCGCCTTTCCGATAGCCGACGCCACGCCCTCGCTCGCCTTCACGGGCCAGAAGTCCTTGTTCTGCAAGGCGATCGAGGAGCCGGTAGGCTTGGGGGCTGCTAATTCGGCATAACTCGGCTGCCTCCTTGCGCGTGATCCGACCGTGCTTTTCCACGTACTGGAGGACCATCTGCTCCTGCTGCAGTGGCTCGAAGCCTCGTTGGCGCACGTAGGCGGCCCGATCCCCGAGGGCGCGATAGACGGCGGCTGAGAGGTGCCATGTCCGCCCCCGTTTCTCTCCCCGCTCCTCCACGAGTCCCGCCTCCACGAGTCGATGCAGGGTGGCACGGGTTTCCGTTTCTGGCTTTTGGGTCAGCCGGGCGGCCTCCGCCGTATCGACGTTCCGTTCTTGCCACAGGGCATTGAGGATGAGCAGGTCATCGAGCCCCAGTGTTCGGCCAGCCTGTGCTTCTGTGACCAACAAGCGCACGAAGTCGAGATTGGCCTCCCCACCGGGAATGACAATGACCACGGTGACGGTGTCGCTTCGAGCATACGACGGTGCGAGGCGGCCATTTCGCAGTTGTTCGTAGAAGATGGTATCGATGCCGCGGGCCGTGCGTTCGACGAGGCCGGCCCGCTTACAGGCGTCGGCCAGCAGGGGGTTCCGGGGGCGCGGGGCGGTCACCAGCAGATTGTCGAGCCGCACGCCTTCCGGGAAGCCGCCGGGGTTGCTGATTTCGATGCGCTCAGGATGCCACTGGAAATGGACGGCGCCGATCCGTTGATAGTCGCGATGAATGAGCGCATTCGCCACGGCTTCGCGGAGCGCCCGCTCCGGATAGTCGGGCACGCCCACTCGCAGCAGACCCACCATCAACTCTTGTTCGCGGTTCCGAGCCCGAATGCGGCTCTCGACCTCTTCCATCACGCGGAGCAGGGGCCAGCGAAAGAAGTCGTTCACCTCGATGTCGAGCCCACGGAGGACTTGAAAGGCGAGTTCGTGCGTGGGGACCAGGCGCCGCAAGACGTCTTCTCTGCCGAACAGCAGGAGGGCGGCCAGCCGGACGGCCCGGACCGACCCGTTGGCCTCAACGACCCCGAGGGCCTTGGCTAATTCCAGATCGGAAAGGTCGACGAGAGACTCGTCGCTACGGCCACGCCGCTCTCGGATACTGCGACGAAACCGCTCAAATTCGAGGGGGTCCAGGTCTTCCCAGCGTGCGGCCGTGACGACCTGCGCGGAAGGGTCCAGCAAGCCCCGATCGGCCTGAAGGGATTGCATAGCTGGAATGTCCATCGGCAGGCAGGCAGGGCGGCCATCCCCCCCACGTGCTCGCCGGAGAAACACCCCGTCGCTCGTGCCGATTGGGTGACAGGTGGGCGGGATTTCGATAGCCAGGATCTCTGCGTTCTGAAGCGAGACGACTCCCACACTGACGGAGAGGGCCGGACGCGTCCGGCCGGCGATGAGCGCGGCGACTCTGTCGGCATCGGTGGTCGTGCCATGTCTGGGGCGGGCGCCCGTGATGCGTCCGTCGTCCTCGACGCCGACCAATAGGTATCCTGGTTCAGCTCCGGTGCGGTTCGCCAGGCACACCACGGTTTCGACCAGTTCTCGGTCATTGAGTGGGGCCTTCTCTTCCCCCTTGAACTCCACCGCCAGAGTTTCACCGGCGGCGATCAAGTCGTGCAGGGCCTCAGGCGTCATGCCGTGTCCTTCCAGAACCCGAGTGCCTGGAGGTTGGCAGCGATGGCGTCGTCTAATTTCTCCGCTTCGGCTTGCTGCTCCTGCAAGGTCTGGGTGAGCCGCGTCATTTTCTGCTCGAATGGCTCGCCGTCGTCTTCGACAGCTTCTGCGCCGACATAACGGCCAGGGGTGAGCACGTGGCCGTGCTTGCGGGTCTCATCGAGTGTCGCGGCCTTACAGAGCCCTGGCACATCGGCGTATGGTCCGGCTCCCTTATCGCCGCGCCATGCGTGGTAGGCGCCGGCGATTTTCCCGATGTCGTCATCGCTCAGCTCTCGATGGACCCGATCAACGAGTGTCCCGAGTTTCCGGGCGTCGATGAACAAGGACTCCCCGCGCCGGTCCCGGAATCGGCCATTCTTTTTGTTGCGCGCGAGGAACCAGAGGCAGACCGGAATCTGGGTGGAGTAGAACAATTGACCGGGCAGTGCCACCATGCAGTCCACGAGATCAGCCTCGATGATGGCCTTGCGGATCTCCCCTTCACCTGACTGGTTAGAGGACATCGAACCGTTGGCCAGGACGAATCCCGCGATCCCGGTGGGAGCCAGGTGGTGGATGAAATGCTGGACCCAGGCAAAGTTGGCGTTGCCCGCGGGCGGTATGCCATAGACCCAGCGCTTATCGTCCTTCAGCAACTCGCCGCGCCAGTCGCTGTCGTTGAAGGGCGGATTCGCCAAGACGTAATCGGCCTTGAGATCCGGGTGCCTGTCGTTGTGAAACGTGTCGCCGTGGGCAATCTGGGCATCGATGCCCCGGATGGCGAGGTTCATCTTGGCCAGCCGCCAGGTGGTGTAGTTCGACTCCTGACCATAGATGGAGATGTCACCGAGCTTGCCGCTGTGAGCTTCGATGAACTTCTCGCTGCTAACGAACATGCCACCGGATCCGCAGCAGGGGTCGTAGACACGGCCCTTGTAGGGGGCGAGTATCTCAACCAGCACCCGGACCACGCGGGACGGCGTATAGAATTGCCCGCCCTTCTTGCCTTCGGCGCTCGCGAACTGTGACAGAAAGTATTCGTAGACCCGGCCCAGAATGTCTTTGGCGCGATCTGCAGGACTGCCAAGTCCAATGTCGCTGACCAGGTTGATGAGCTGACCCAGCCGCTGTTTGTCGAGGCCTGGGCGGGCATAGTCTTTGGGTAAGACGCCCTTCAGCGAGGGGTTATCCCGCTCGATAGCGCTCATCGCATCATCGACAATCGTGCCGATCGTCGGTTGCGGTGCCTTAGTCTTCAGGTGGGACCACCGCGCTTCTTTGGGCACCCAGAAAATCCTCGCGGCCTTGTATTCGTCCGGATCTTCTGGATCGGCACCCTGCTGCTTTTGCGCCTCAAGCTCGGCGTGTTTCGCCTCGAATGCATCGGAGATGTATTTCAAGAAGATCAGGCCGAGCACGACATGCTTGTACTCCGCTGCATCCATGTTGTTGCGGAGTCCGTCGGCCATCTGCCAGAGCTTGGCTTCAAAGCCGAGATTGGCCCCAGTGTCAGGTTTGGAACCCGTCTTTTCCTTCTTAGCCATTGATCCCCGTACCCATAGGTCTAGCCATTTCCATTTCGGTCAGCCCTGTGTGCTCACAGTTCATTGCTTGCCTGTCGATTAGCCGCCGAAGAATACCGCTTTCCCAGTGAGAAATCACGCGAGGCAGGCTGGTAGATCCGTCTTTGTTTCTCGGCTGCGTTGTCGAGCAAGCCCATGGGGCAGAAATTGTGGCAAAGTGGACGAGTCTCGCCCCCGCACAAATTAAGAGCTGAAACATCTGTCATGTTTTAGCGGTACGGTGATTAGAGCGATATAATGTTTCTCGGCGCCAGACATCTATCGCATAATCACCGTTCCATTTTTCCCCCAATAGTAATAGATGGAGAAGTTGGGGAAGATGGCTTCCTGAGTATTCTGTCCGGCAACGGTAAACAGCACCCCCGCAGCACCGACCCAGTGATCGCCTAAGCGATACTGAAGGGTTGGTTGGACACCGAACGTATTAAAACCATTCTTCCCTCCGGTCGTGACCTGATGACCATCTGCGCGCCACGTCAGCCCATGGAAGCCGACGAGTTCGAGGTTATACCCAAAGCCTCGCTTCTCATCGAGAATATGCTCGATGATCAGACGGGTATTGATGATGTCGCTCGGATAGGTGGTCTCTCCGGACTGACTTCCCGGTAAATGGTATGAATAAAACACGCCGGCGCTGACGCGAAAGGGGGCGAGATTCTTGCGAGCCAAAATGCCCTCCGTCCACGTGAGCGAACCGAATCGTGAAGCAGGGAGACGGCCGAGTGGGGCAAACCCGCCTGGAGGGCTCTCCGTTCCGGCCCATTTGCTGGTCGGGAGCACGATCATATTGAAGGTCGTGATCGACGGGCGCCAGCCATCGGGATCCTGCACAATCGGGCGGTATTTGAGGTAAATCTGGGTATCACCAACCCCTGAGTCAGTCGTCCACGGTCCCCCTTTCCCCTGATTGAACTGCGCACTGGAATTGGCCCACCAGAATGATCCGGAGAGACCGACGTTGAGCTCCAAGTGATTCGTCAGGCCATACGCCATCGTCACAACCGGAGCGATTTGATACGAATGGACGGGTGACGACGTGCTGTTCGTCGTCAGATCATTGCCGAACTGCTTTTCACTGATTTGAGAGAAGATGAATGGATGAACCGTAAACTGCCCTTGCGGATGGACATCGACACCACTGATGAAAATCGGCCCGTTCGAAAGCGGGTTCCAGCTTTGGCGGTACTTCTGAATTTCTTGATCGGTCGGAACCCAATCGAGAGCAAGGGCCTTGGCTGGTACTGATACCGCCAACCCAAGTGTGATCCAGAGTAAGCAGGCCACGCGACCTATTATCCTGGACCGGTTGAACGTCTTTCCTCGCGGCTGCTCCTGAAACACAAACGAGTGTCTTGCCATTCACTCCTCCAGCAAATAGTAGAGATATCTGCATAAGTCCAGGTATGAGAACGACCAACGGCTGAACGCCGCTGTATCTACCAGGTCACATCGTGAGAAGACTGTAAGGCTGCTTACACAATCAGGGCGAGCAGGAGGTAGGCGAGTGCTGAGAGGAATGCGGCAGCAGGCAGTGTCACCACCCAGGCAAGGACCATGTCCCGGACGGTCGTCCAACGTACGGCGCTCACGCCTTTCAACAATCCGATCCCGATGATCGCCGAGCTACTGACGTGCGTCGTTGAGACCGGCAGTCCCATCAATGCCGAGACGAACACGAGAGACGAGGTTGTGAGATTTGCAGACAATCCTTCGCTGTGATTCATCTGAGTGACCTTTTCAGCCAGCACTTTCGTAACGCGGAGTCCTCCGAGGTAGCTGCCGACCCCCATGGCCACTGCGACGCCGATGATCGCGGCACTGTGCGCTGCTACGCTGGGCCATGATGCAATGGCGCTCCCGAGCAATAACATCGCGGCAATCTTGGGCGCGTCATTCGTCCCGCGCGCCAAGGAAGCTAACCCGCTCGAACACCAATGGATGCTGTCCAGTCCAACCGTGAGCCCGTTCAGTCCAGCCCGGTCGCACTGAGCCGGAACAGCCATCACCGGTCGCCCCAGAGTCGTAGTTTGAAAAAGCGTCCGCGTCGCCCCCTGTCCATCGATCATAACCAGCGCCCGAGCCGTCGGCATCACACACAGGCAAGTTCCTTCCCAACGAGCCGCCAGCCTTCGCGTGAGTGGATGCAGCACGAGAGAGAGCGCCAACGCCAAGAGAGGGCTCAGAATGAGCGGCAGAACAATTTTCTTTCCAATCCCCTCCCAGAGCAGTCCCTCTCTTCCAAATGCGAGGAGGCCCGCCCCGACGATGGCCCCAGTCAGCGCATGAGTGGTCGAAACGGGCAGTCCTGTCCGCGAAGCGACGAGGACCCAGAGCATGGCGCCAACGAGCACGGCCACAACGAGATTGAGCGAAGCAGAAACGCCAGGTGCCAGCAATCCTTGACTGAAGGTCTTGACCATGGCCGTGGCGATCACTCCTGAAAGAACAGCACCAAGGACCGTCCAGACTGTCCCCCAGAGAATGGCCGTGCGATACCCCGTCACCCCGCTTCCAACAAGGGTGGCGATGGCCTTGGAGACATCATTGGCTCCGTTGGCAAACGCCAATGCCAGCAGCAGCACGAAAGCGACGATCGAGACATCCATGGATTCGTCCTATCCTCTCGATGCTGGTCCAGCGACCACCCCGCCACAGGAAGAACCCGCGCCTGCCGTGCAGCCGTAGCAATGGTTGCGTGTGACAATCTGGCGTTGATTCAGTTTCACCGGATCAAAGTCTCGGATATGGGCGGGCGCGCCCTGGCTCACTGGCAGTTCGAGCATCTGATTGAAGTCGCAATCGTAAAGCCTGCCATCCCACCCGACGGAAATCATCGACCGGCACATCACGCCGGCGGCCGCTGTAGGATTGAAGGCGTTGGCCAACCGCTCCATATACTGCTCGTAGTTGCCGCTCTCCACGAGAAACTCAAGATATCGGCTCACCGGCATGTTGGTGATCGTATAGAGATGGGTGAACTCGACGCCATGGCGACCCCGGAGTTCTTTTCGAAACTGCGCTTCGATGGCCTCTTGCCTGGGAGGGAGAAAGGCGCCGACCGGATTGTGCACGAGATTCAAGAGCAGGCCGCTCTCGGGGCGGCCGTATCCGAGCCCGTTCAACAGGCGCAGCGCCTCGATCGACTTCTCGAAAATGCCGTCGCCCCGCTGCGCATCGGTCTGGCTGGCGTGGTAGGAAGGCAGTGAGGCAATAATTTCAACTCGATGCATCGCCAGAAACTCGGCCAAGTCTGCCTGTGAAGGGATCAGGAGCACGGACAAATTACAGCGATCCATCACATGCCGGCCGAGTCTACGAGCTTGTTCGACCAGCCATCGAAAATTGGGATTCAGTTCCGGTGCACCCCCCGTGAGATCGACCGTGGGAATGTCGGTTGTGGCGAGCGCCTGTATGCACAGCGCTGCCGTGTCTCGCGACATGCGTTCGGTCCGATCCGGGCCTGCATCCACATGACAGTGTTTGCAGGTCTGGTTGCAGAGTTTCCCCACGTTGATCTGAAACACTGTTATCCCGGTCGCTCGAAGCGGGAAGAGGCCGGCTTGATCGAGCCGGGTCGCAAACGACGAACAACCGTGCGTGTCGGCGAGCAGCTTGAGCTGTTCGGATGCGGAGGCCAGCGGATGCTGTCCCCCCAGCAGGGTCAGCGGCATGTCGGGGTCCTCACACACACAACGGTTCCTCTCACGAGCCACGCCACCTCAGCGTGCATGTGTCACCGCGGTCAAAACAGTTTCAGGAAATCGCACCTCACAACACCCAAAATTCAGGGCCTGCCCTTGCCGATTCGCTAACGCCCGTCTGACGGTCGGAGCAATGCGATAACAGACCTGCTTGCCTTCCCGAAGTCCTTCGACTAACCCGGCATCGCGAAGAATGCGAAGATGATGGGAAATGTGCGGCTGCGGGCAGCGCAATTCACGCGCAAGCTCCATCACGCATTTCTCTTCGACCAGCAGGGACTCCAGAAGACGCAGTCGGGTCTTATCCGCCAGCGTTTTCAGCACCGTGGCACATTGGCCCGTGGTCAGGACATCGCCTATCGAGGCACGCTTCATCAACAACAGGCTCCATCAGGGGAGCAACTCACGGCTTCACCGCTGACCATCTGGCCCGCGCGATTGATCATCGCAAAATGAGGCGCGTAGCCCTCGGTTTCTAATACGCCACGCGTCTTGGAACAGATCTCCAACGGTTCACCCCGGCGGTAGACATGGTGGTCGTCGTCGTGCGCTTCCAGGAAGGGTCCGGCCAGCAGCGCGAAATCCCCTTTCCACACACAGGGTGTTTGTTCAGGAAGCACCGCCACCCATCTCGGATCTGTCTGTTCGAGCGTCACCGGGTCTTGTGACAAGATAAACAGCGGTGCAAACGGCGGCTGGCTCAGCACGAGAGCTGAGTCCAGTGTGAGTGTTTGAGGAGCTCCGCGTCGGTAGCTTGTGCCCCGTTCATCTACCACGCGGCTGAAGGGGCCGCGGAGCGTGGCATAGCGCGGGCTTAATGCCGGTGCATTGGCCGGGAGTTTGTAGCCGGTCAACGTCACCGAGAAGAAGTGAATACCGTCGATCCGCTGCCAGGGGGACGACTTGATCAGATGGATACCGACAAACCCGGCCTCCGTCATGCCCGCCATGTAGTTGGTGAGTGTGAGGGCACCAGACAGGCAATCGCCCCATTTCTCCGCATCATGAACCAGATACTGAGGTAC
>Ga0268299_1001615_pt1 | contig 36493 bp, 33 predicted proteins | sample NOBtaG_FD_193484 | JGI IMG/M metagenome (GOLD analysis project Ga0268299, IMG submission 193484) | Activated sludge microbial communities from bioreactor in Nijmegen, Gelderland, Netherland - NOB reactor | ecosystem: Engineered > Bioreactor > Aerobic > Activated sludge | place: Netherlands... | reverse complement strand
GGCATTGACCCGAACTCCTTGTTCCGCCCAATAGGTGGCGAGGTATCGGGTCAATCCGATCAACCCGTGTTTGACGACAGAATAGCTGACGGGCTTTACTGGTTGTTGATGATCCGGCAGATCCGCGCATCGATAGATACGCTGATCGGGGGCGATAACGCCAAGATCGGACGCGATATTTAGAATTACTCCCCTGCCGCGCTTCGCCATGTCCTGACCAATCAACCGACTGCAGAGAAATGCGCCTGTAAGACCCACCGCAAGGTCTTCATTCCAGCTCGCCACCGAACATTCTTCGAGTCTGGAACTGCCCTCATTCGCCCCCTTGAGTTGCTCTTGTTTCGGATTGCGGGCGGCGTTGTTGATGAGAATATCGATCTGCCCGAACCGTTCGGTCACCTGCCGGACGGTTCCAAGGATCGACTCCGGTTGCGTAATATCTGTAGAGAGCGCGACGGCCGGTACTCCGTATTTCTTCGACAAGCGCTCGGCAGTTTCCCGCGCATGACGCGTGTCGATATCAAGCAGGACCGGAGTTCCTCCCATCTCCGCGATCGCGTCCGCGTGTTGCGCACCCAAGAGGCCTCCCCCTCCGGTGATGACCGCAACTCGGCCCGACAGATCGAACCGAGCGCGGACGCTGACATCGACGGGATTGTCTGAAATCATCAGGGTTCCTCTCGAACGCCGGGATGGATCAGCGGCCTACTCGACGCAACTTGTTCATCACCGGGACCTCGCTCGGATAGAGACATTTCTTACCATCGCCCATGGCCTTCTGAATGGCACGAACATCCTTCACCAAACGCCAGACGCCCTGTGGTTCAATCGAAGCCGCTTGATCGCTGCCCCACATCGCCCGATCCAACGTGATATGGCGCTCGATCATGCAGGCTCCCAGTGCCGCCGCGGCAACCGAGGTGGCCAGGCCTACTTCATGGCCGGAGTAGCCGATCGGAACATCATACCGTTCGCGTAACGTCTGGATAGCCGCCAGATTTAATTCCTCCACCGACGAGGGATACGTGCTCGTGCAATGAAGAATAATGAGATCATTGGTCCCCAACACTTCGACCGCATGGTCGATCTGCTCGATGGTGCTCATTCCAGTCGAGATAATGAGCGGCCTGCCGCAACTCCGGTGATGTCGTAATAGATTGTCGTCGGTCAGACTTGCTGAAGCGATCTTGTAGCAGGGCGGATTGAACTGTTCCATGAAGTCGACGGAGGGTTCATCCCAACAGGACCCATACCAGAGAATATCTTTCTCTTTGCAGTAGCGATCGATTTCGCCATACTGTTCGCGTCCGAATTCCAACCCGCGCTTGAGATCACCGTTGGTTTTCCCAAAAGGATTTTCGCGAGGTTTGCTCAGTTCCTCAGGCGTATAGACAATCTCAAGCGTCCGCTTCTGGAATTTAACGGCGTCACAGCCGGCGAGTGCCGCGGTGTCGATAAGCTTCTTGGCGATCTCGACGTTTCCATTGTGATTAATCCCGATCTCGGCAATCATGAAACAGGGTTGCCCCTCACCCACGGAGAACTTCCCTATCTGGACAGTGCGGCTCATCGTACCCTCCTTTGTAAAAATAAGTGTGTCGGCTGATTGTGACTTGAAGAATAACGGGCACCACAGGGATTGCCGCTGAACTGACGGTCCAGCAACTTCCTCGGCGCCTTCATCCGTGGTCCGAAGATCGCGTAGGCCTCGCCTAGATCCTATTTACCCTTGTACAGGCCTTCTGCCTGGGAACTGTCACTGTAGGCAGGCTTCAACTGGGCATTGCGATAGCGAATGAGTCTTGCGGGATTGCCGCCGACAATGGCATAGGGCGGGACGTCTTTGGTGACGACAGATCCCGCACCGACCACAGCCCCGTGGCCGATTGTGACGCCGGGCAAAATGATAACCCGCGTCCCAATCCACACATCGTCGCCTATGACGACGGGATCAGGGCCTGTGCCACCCTGCTCCGTCATCGGGATGTCCAATCTGTCTGACTTGTGATTCGAAGTCATGATGACGACATCCGGCCCCATCATGACGTGCTTGCCCAGGGAGACCGGACCATACAGCCGGCAATTGATGCCCAGGCCGGAATAATCTCCAATGCGGATATTGCGTCCGTCGCCGAAGAAGGCCTTCTGTTCCACGTTGACGCCACGTCCCATATATGTAAACAACCCGCGGCAAGCCGCCCGGCGGAGGACGCGTACCCATTTGCCGTAGCTATTGTCCGATGCCGGCAAATGCCTCGCGAAGCCGTAGTAGGCGAGCAGGCTCATCAATCGGGTGACGCTCATCGTGATGAGAGAGTATGGGCGGTCAGAGAGTCGAATCGTGCAGACCAGCGGTTACAGTGCCGCTGGCGTCATGTAAGTCAGACGGGGTGACGCATCCCTTGTGTGATGGTACGCTCGTCCCCGTATTGCATCCGATGGAGAGCCTGTTCAACTGCAGGGATGTCCTCCGGGTAATCGACTTCGAGCAATTCCTCGTTATGGACATAGGGCAGCGCGCACGTTCCCCACATGGACTGCTTCTCAAGAATGGCGCGGGGCCGGATGACGTCTACGTATCCATTCTGCCAATAGACGATCGGCAACTGTTGACGCGGGAGCGATTGGCAGTCCGGCACGTTTTCGATCCGAAGCACCGGCTGCAACTGACCGGCCGAGTTCACGTGCCACATTTTGTACGGGGTCTGACGGGCGACACTCACCGACCGGATCGCATCCGCTTCGGGGTGCGACAGCAAGAGTTCGATGGCTTCGTCAATGTGCTCCACGCGACGAACGGGCCCCGGCGGGCGAAGGTGAACCACCAGCTCGGGTGAGTACCCTTCCTGCTCTGAAAACCAGCTCAGCGCATGGCGAAACACATCGATGTCCGGAGACGCATCTCCTGCGCACCAGTCCGGACGGATGAACGGGACTTCGGCTCCCCATTCCCGCGCGACCTGAGCAATTTCCTGATCGTCCGTCGACACCACGACCCGCGTGATCCGTTTGGACGCCAGCGCCTGCAAAATCGAGTAGGCGATCAGTGGCTTTCCCGCGATCGGGAGGATGTTCTTGCGAGGAACGCCTTTAGAGCCGCCCCGGGCCGGTATAAGCGCCAATATCGTCGGATCCATCAGGCCTTTCTCGCCAACAGGCGGAGCCAGGCGCCCGCTGACCGGTCTTCATTATAATGAAAGTGGGGATGCACCCTCCGATCAATCCAGTGCGGAGGTTGATCGAACAATTTTTGTGAGGCGCGTCGGGCGCCCTCTCTCATGATCTTGCGCCATCTGGTTTCTGGCGTCCTCCGCCCGCAACTCGACACGGCAACGATCGTCATGCCGCTCTCCTGAAAGAGCCGGATCAAGGATGCCTGCGTAAAGAAAAGCAGATGGGGAAGGTCCAGCGGCGATTCAGATAAGTGTGTCTCATTCGGCACTTCGCAGAACACGTGTCCCTGTTTCGTCAGGAGGCGCTGGATATCCTTCAGGAATTGACGGGGTCTCGTCAAATGTTCCAGCACATGAGAAAAACTCACCACATCCCAGGAAGTCCTCGTCTCGAAGAGGCTTGCGTACAGATGATGCCCTGATTCCTGTATCTGCCTGCCGCAGCGTACGTCGGGTTCGATCGCTCCTGTTCTGGCAACCTGTTGCCGGCGGGCTTCGTCAAGCAGCAGTCCATGGCCGGCCCCGATGTCGAGCCAACTTCCCACTAACCTCAGCGGTTCCAGGACAAATTCGACCTGTGCGCGGGCCCGCACAGAACCGCCATCCCAGGCATTGGGGCGAGTGTCGTCGCCGTTCTGCCCTCGTTCCGCCCGATAATTTTCAGCGTAAAACGCTTCGAGCTCGTTCTCTTGAGGCAGTGGGCAGGCAAAGGCGGCCTGGCACTGTTCGCACAATCGGATGGAGAGTCCAGAAAAAGGGCCTTGCGACGCCGTCGTTCCGCTCCGGTACGGCCGGACAACGGCCGTTTCCTGAGCCAAGCATACGGGACAACGGAACAGGGTTGTTTCTTGGAGCATCGTCGGCATCAGGTCTTTGAATGATTTCCAGGTTTCGTGGGGACACGAGACCGGAGGCGTCTCAACGTTCAGTAGAAGCGCCAGGATTCAATGGTTGTCGGCGAGCGTGGTCCGTAGGTCGGGTGCGAAGGCCACGGGGGTACCCGCACGAAGCGACTCGTCGGCCAGGAGAGAGAACCGGAGGCTGCGGACTGATTCCCGTAGGTCGACCAGCGGCTGAGTCTCGCCCCGCAAGCAGGCAAGAAAATGGCGCAGTTCATCCACAAACATCTGATTACGCTCAAACCCGTGGAACTGGATCTGCTGGGTCGTTCGTGACTTCACGTCATGAAAGACCACTTGATTGCTATAAAAGTCATAGTGAACCTTTCCGGCATCGCCGATTACTTCGCAAATTCGCTGCGGAGGCCGTTGCAGGTAGTCCAGGTGAATATGCACCGGAAAGACTCCGCCGCGATCCTCACAGGACAGCAGGACGCTGACGGAATCTTCGACGTCGAGTTCGAGCCCGCTGAGGTGTCCTCCGACTGCGTACAGACGGCGAGGCATTCCGAACAACCATAAGGCATAATCGAACTCGTGCGTTTGAATGCGGAGCGCCCCTCCCCCGAGGGCCCTCCTCGCAGCGTGGCTTTGCCGGTAGTCTTCATAGGGATGCCAGTCCGGAAGATACTCCCCGTTTACGATGTGGACGGCAGCAAGCCTCCCGAGGCGGCGTTCTTCGAGCAGATTCTTGATCCAACGTAATCCCGGGTGGAACCGAAATTGATAGGCCACAAAGGCCACCAGGTTCTTGCGCTCGACAATCTCTATCAGCTCCTCCACCCCGTCGAGAGAATCGGCGAGAGGCTTCTCAATAAACAGGTGACATCCCGCCTCGGCTGCCGCCAGGGCGACCGACAGGTGCAAGCTGTTGGGATTCGTCACGAACACCGCATCCGGTTTCTGACCCAGGGCGTCATCAAGATTCGAAAAGGGTCGGATGTTATACGTCGACTCCAAGGTCGCGCCTTGCTTCACAGTCATGTCTGCGTTGAGGACAGGGCTGTCGCCGTTGGCCCGATAGGCAAGAATCTCTACCTGCTCGTCCATCAGCGCACGAAGGTTCCGGACATGCCGTTGGCCGATTGAACCGAGTCCCGCGAACAATACTTTCATCGTTTCCCCTTCACACGGGCTTTGCCGTGAACTGCCCGCCTGCTCCGCAGGCTGCGATCCGATTCACCAGCCGTCCGATTCCTTCAATCTCGACGGCCACCTCGTCACCCGGAATTAATGCCGGCTTGGGCGGCGGAGTGCCAAGGGCAACCACGTCGTAGGGTTCCAGCGTCATGATGCTCGATACGTAGACCAGGCACTCCACCACGTCGAATCTCATAGCTGCGGTCGTACCTTGCTGGACGACCTCTCCATTCCGCCGAGTGAGGAGCGTGAACGGACGGATCGTGGGGTCGAGATTCAGATAGGGCCCCATCGGGGCGAACCCATCCGCAGACTTCTTCACCGCAGGCGGAACCACACGGAGGGTGCTGTCGCGACCAGAAAGATCGTTGACCACTGTCCACCCCAGAATGGCACCCGGCACCTCGTCCTTTGTCAGGTCCCGACATCGCCGCCGCACGACCACCCCGAGTTCTCCTTCTGCGACGACCGATCGAAAGACATGGGGCAGTTCGACGGTCGTCAGATGACCCGTGAACGATGACGGCGGTTTAATAAAGAAAGACGGGTGGAGATCAGGACCCAGCGGTTCCTCCCCTGGAAAATTGGCTCCGATCCCGATCAGTTTCGTCGCAGGGACAGGCGGCAGGAACCGAACCTTTTCCACGGCGACCCGCCTGTTCGTTGTCGTCAACCCGTCAAGCGGCGATCCGGACAAGAGCACCAGATCGGTTCCCTCCGGCAAGGCATACCAGACCGTTCCTTCCCAACTGATTCGGGCGATCCGGTCCTCACGCACAGACGACACTCGCATTGAGAAATTTGATGTTGGCCAGGTGGAGCGGGCAGATGTTGTCGATGAAACCGGTGTATTCACCCGTCGTTCTCACCCGATGAAGGATCCGCAACACCTTTTCGATTTCAACGCCAACCATCGCATGGTGTAAATCATCAAGAAATTCTGGCTTCTGATGCTCCGCCCCTGCAAATACTGCAATGGCCTCCCGCAGGACCTCGGGGCTCCGCTCGCGCTGCAAGAAGGCGAAACGTAAAATGCTAAACCCCAGGCAAGGCAGCCGCTGATCGATAATCATGTTGTCGAGATCGATCATGGTCGCCTGGTCTCGATCGTGATTGAATAGCGCGTTCCGCGGATGGAAATCCGTGTGGACCAGACACTCATCAAGCGACGAAACGGGGCGATCACTGAGCGTTCGTTTCACGGCCCACTCGACAGTATCCCACTGCTCGAGAATCCGGGCATAAGCCTGGCGAACCGGGGCTTGGTCCTTAAGAAATTTATACAGCGTGGGCACCTCGTCCGCAGTCGTACGAAGAGGATACGCCTTGTTAAATCCCCTCATCCTCGTTCTGGTTTCCTCACTGAGGCAAGCCAGTCCTTCGGTATGAAGTCTACGCAGCGAACTGGCGCTGCGTCGGGGATCCGATTCCGGGTCGGCATATGTCCTGCCGTTGTTGAACACATAAAGACGCAGGATATGACCTTGGTAACGATGAACGAAGCAGCCATCGTCACCACGAACGATTTCTTCAACGGGGAGGCCGGCACGATGGAGTTCGAACACCGCCTGGCCCACGACCTCGAGCCGCTCGGCAACATCCTGCTGTCCGTAGAGCGCCTGGGGATGAGCCATCACTTTTAACAGGAATCGCCCCCCGGTCGTCGAATATTCGAACAGCTTGTTGCTGACTTGAAACTCAAAGGTGAGCGGGGCGAGCTTCACCGGACGCCCGAGCGAAGCATAACCCGCAGCGAGATGCTTGAGGAGGGCGGTGAATGGAGGGGTCAGCATCAGTCAAGCCCCGCATACATGCCGCCATCCACCCGGATGAAATTTCCGGTGAGATAGGCGGCATGTTCCGACGCGAGAAAGGCGACCACGTGGCCGACATCCTCCGGCGTCCCCAGGCGCCCTTTCGGGATGCGCCCGATTGAGGTGGAAAGTGCCTCGTCGAAAGAGGTCTTAAGAGTATCCGCCCTTTTCTGAATCAATGAACGTGACCGGGCAGTCATAATGGACCCCGGCAATACCATATGGACATTGACGTCATGCGGAGCAAGCGCGCGTGCAAGTGTGCGGTGTACTGCGGCGAGACCGCCGCGCATGAAGTTGGAAAGATCAAGCCCTTCGATCGGAGCTTTCACAGACAGGGACGCGATGGTGATGATGCGCCCCCATCGGCGCGCGCGCATTCCCGGTACGACGCGCCGGATCGCTCTCATCAGGGAGATGGCCTGCTCTTCGAATGCCGTACGCCAGGCGTCATCGGTCAGATCGAGGATATTTCCTGGCTTGGGGCCACCTGTGTTATTGACCAGGATGTCGGTGCCGCCGAATCGCTCTTCTACAAAACCGAACAACCGTTCGAGATCGTCGGATGAAGCCAGGTCTCCGGGAAAGATGAGCGCGTCGTGACCGCGTTTGATGAAGAAGGTTCGCGCGGCCTCCAGCTTCTCCTTGGAGCGCGAGAAGATGACCACGCGATGTCCTTCCTCCCCGAGGCATTGCGCGGCAGCGAGACCGAGTCCTTCGGATCCTGCAAGAATGACGGCGGTTCTCTGTGTCTTCACCTGATCTGTCTCACGTTGATCACAACTGTTTCAGTGGTGTCGCCAACCGGCACGAGGGTGTAACAGGCAACCGGGGATCGATCAAAGTCTTGTGGCCGCTTTCATCGATTCAATAAGATGGTGGTTGAGCGCGACACTGATCCATTGCCACACGTAGAATGAATTGTCGCTCTCGCCCCGGAGGTATCGCTCCCACGACTCATGGAGACGAACGTTGTCAAACCACCCGCTCTGGGTAATGCTTGCATGCGCCAGACAACTCTCCACCCAGTCCCGGAGGGGTCCTCGCAACCATTCGCGCTGTGGTGTCTGCACGGGCCGTTTCGGAGCCTCCGTAAAGTCTTTCGGCAGGAGTGGGCGAACGATTTGCCGGAGGAGATATTTGTGCTGGTCGTGGCGGATGAGGCGATGGTCAGGCTGTTTGAATGCCAGTTCAACCAACCGGTAATCCAGAAACGGCTCCCGCAACTCGCAGGACGCTTGCGAGGAGGCTCGATCGTTGAAACGCAACGCGCGTGGAAGTTTCGTATACCGGAGATCGCGATAACGAAGGTTCGACAGCCGGCCTTGAAAGGGTTCCGGATAGACCGGCCGGGGCCGCAGCGAGGTGAACGCTTCTGAGAGACACCCATGGCTGGTCGACCCATTGAGGGAGCCTTGGACGGGCATGGATCCTGATAAGGCACTCCCTGCGTTCTGTGCGTAGTAACTATAACCTGCCCATTGTTCGTCGAGGCCCTGCCCGTCCAACAACACTGTTGTTCCGGAACTCTTGGCCAGCTTGAAGAGTTGAATCATCGCCAAGGTCGGAAATCCCCCGAAGGGCTCCTCTTGGGAAAGGATCGCTTCTTCGGCGAGGTCGGGGATCTCAGCCGCAGCGAGATACGCTATGTTGAGCGGATAGCGGGTTTCCGCGAGCAATTGCCTGACCCATGGTGTTTCATCGTAGGCGGCATCACCACAGGCGAAGTGGTACGTCTGGATATCCTGGCCCGAACCGAACAACTCCTTCAACAACGCAACCAACGTCGAGGAATCCAGGCCACCGCTGAGGCAGACCCCCACGGGAACGTCCGAGCGGAACCGAATCCGCACGGCATCCTGCAGAAGCCGGTGGTATTCCTCGCCGACGAGGCTGTCCGAACGCTCGTCCGGCCACGAGGACTTCACCCGTTCCGGAAGGTCATACCAGCGATGCAGCTCAATACGACCGTCTTGCCAGGAGAGATAATGGCCGGGAGGGACCCGCCTGATGCCTTTAAAGAAGGTACTGGAACCGTGATCATAGGAACCGAAGCGGAGGTAGGCAAACCAGGTGTCCTGGTCCGGCTCCAAGGGGACGCCGGCCGCGGCGAGTGATTTGATCTCTGACGCAAAATAGAGCGTACCGTCCACTTCGGCATAGTAGAGCGGCTTGACCCCGAAACGATCTCTGACCAATAACAATCGCTCGGTAAGACGGTCCCAGATCGCACAGGCGAACATTCCGTTCAACCGATGGAAACTGTCGGGCCCCCACCGGGCAAAGGCTTCAAGGACAACTTCCGTGTCGGTTCCTGTTTCGAACGACCTCCCAAGATCAGACTTCAACTCCAGATAGTTATAAACCTCTCCGTTGTAGGTCATGACGTAACGACGATCGTGACTCATCATCGGCTGGTGACCGCGGGAGGAGAGATCGAGGACGGCCAAGCGCCGGTTACCGAGTGCCACGTGAGATTCCACCCATACTCCCTCCCCATCCGGCCCGCGATGCGCGAGGGGCCTGGTCATGAGTTGAATCGTGCGATCCGAAGCGACTCGCTCTGATCCGACGTATCCGCTAATACCACACATGTTAGAGACTTCCACTTCGTTCTAGAGCGATCTGCTCCAACATCATGAGTTCGGCCAGCTTGAGATCGAGTTCCGTATCGATACTCACCGATCGTTCCAGAGGCATGACGTAGGGACGAATCGTTTGTCCCCAAATGGAACCCTGCTCCATCAAGACATCTCGCCTGGTCAGATAGATCGATCCGTTACGCATGTACGCCGCCGGCTGGTAATCCTGCCGTCTGGTGCCTTCCCGCTCCTCCACGCAAAACGGCAGGAGAACGTCATTTTCGATGCGCTTCATCAAGATGGGGTGCGTGGCAAAAACCCGCACCACACTGATGACGGAGTCACAGCCTCCCGCAATTCCCAAATTGAGGCACTGCTCAAGATCTGAGACCGTACGAAACGGTTCCGTCGGTTGGAGAAGACAAATCCAATCCATACGGACCGCATCCTGTCTTTCAATGAAATCGACCGCATGTTGGAGCATGGGAATCATCGGTGATTCGTCGCGAGCCAGATTCGCCGGCCTGAGAAACGGCACCTCCGCCCCATACTCTTTTGCCACCGTCGCAATTTCCTCATCATCCGTGCTCACGATGATACGGTGGAACAGATGCTGCGCCGCGCGTGCATGTTCAATGGTATAGGTAATCAGCGGCCTCCCGCAGACGGAACGGATGTTTTTGCGAGGCACCCCTTTCGAGCCGCCCCGAGCCGGAATCACCGCCAGTACTTTCTGAGTCCTGTCCATCAGTATGCAATCCTCTTCTCTACGGTCAGCGGGACCCGGGCCAGGATTTGCGCAATACGCTCGCCTGCTTTGCCGTCGCCGTACAGAGGACTGGATGGATACCGGCCATTGGCCAAGTGTTTCTCGGTGGCCTCCACGATCTCGGCAGCGTTATATCCGACGTCGATGACGTTCCTCGCCCGTTCTCTCCCCTGCTGACGATTGCCGATGTTGACAACCGGAAGACCAAGATACGACGCCTCCCTGATCCCCGCGCTGGAGTTCCCCACCAGACAACGTGCGCCGGCGAGCAGCCGCAGAAAATCCTCCGGTGTCATATTCTTGAAAAAATAGATCTGCGAAGTCTCCCCGGCCTCGCGGAACTGGCGCAGGCCTTTCGAGATCTGATCCGAGCCGGCATCCACATTGGGCCAAAACCAGAAGGTCGGCCGGTTCAACGTCCTGACGGCAGAAATAGTCTCGTGAATCTGCGATGCGGAATCGCGATACTCGGTGGTGACCGGATGTTGCATGACCACCATGTAGCCGTCGCGCACGTCGAATCGGTTCCCGACTCCGGCATAGGCCGCAAAAGGGTCAAAGCCATTGTCCATGGAGCCTTGAACACGCTCGGCGAGATCAATCGAAGGACAGCCTGTGATAAAGACCATCTCCGGGTCTTCTCCCATACGGATGACCCGGTCTGCTGCCTGTCTATTGGCGACAAAATGCAGGATGGAGAGTTTCGTTACCGCATGCCGGACTTTCTCATCGATCGATCCCGTGACTTCCCCGCCTTGGACGTGCGCCACCGGAATGTTGAGATAGGATGCGGCAATGGCTGTCGCGATCGTTTCAAATCGATCGGCAACACTGATCACGACATCGGGGCGGATATTGTCGAAGATCGTGGCGAGTTCGACGACGCCCAAACCGGTCGACTTCGCGGTCGTGATCAGGTTCTCGCCCTCCAGCACCATGTAGACGATGGCGTCTGGTTGAAAGCCGTCTGCGCGAATGACGTTCACAACCTCTCCGTAACGTTCCAGCAGCGCCGACGCCGCAACGATGAGCTGGAGTTGAAGATCCGGATGAGACTTGATCGCTTGAAGAACCGTTTTGATCCGGGAATAACTCGGCCGAGCAGTGATGACAACACAGACTTTCCGCATAATGACTCCGATCCGGTTTCCGTTAGGCCGGGACGTTGTGGAGGAATTGAGTCAATTTATGAGCCATAAACACTTCGGTTTTATACATGGCCTCATGAGTCGCTCCTCCGATGTGAGGAGTAATCAGCAAATTACGGTGCTGCTTGGCATAGATCAGCAGCGGATTGTTTGAACGGATGTCGTGACGGCGCTCATCCGCGAGCACGTCCAGCGCCGCTCCGCCGAGCCGCCCTGAATCGAGGGCATCAAGCAGGGCTGCTTCATCCACGATCTGCCCTCGCGACGTATTCACCAGCACAGCGCCTCCGGGAAGTGCGGCCAATTCCGCTCTGCCGATCAGATTCACAGCACCCGGATGAAGATTGACGTGAATGGTCAACACATCGGTTTCTCTAAGCAACTCAAGCAAAGACGGTTTGCGCAGAACCGCCGTCGGCCAGGTGTCGAGGAAGGGATCATATGCGGCGACACGCATCCGGAAAGCCGATCCGTAGATCGCAACCTGCCTTCCTAACCGCCCGAAACCGACGATGCCGAGCCGTTTTCCTTCCAGATCGTGTCCCTTCAACACGTCTCGATTCCATAGTCCGGCCTGTACTGAATCGATCGCTTCAGGAATGCGCCGCATAAGGGCAAGCAACAATCCCCAGGTGTGCTCAGCCGTCGCGGTGATGGTGCTCAGAAAAGTCTGTTCGCCTTTCAGGCTGAGGACAGGAATACTCCGTGCCTCTGCCGTCTCGAGATCGATATGGTCGAGACCGGTTGTCGCCGACACGATGGCTTTTAGATTCTTACCCGCCTCGAACACTTCCCGATCGATCTGGTGATGTAGGCGGACGATCAGAATGTCATAGGCTGAAATACGCTCCAGCAGTTCGCGCCGGCACAGCGGCCCGTCGCTGATCTCGCCCAACCGCTCCAGAACCGCACGTGCTTCTCCGCAGTAGCCTTCCGGCTCGAGGTTGAGAATACGATACTGCCCAGATTGGACATTGAGAACAGTTGTGCTCATGGCTCAAAATCGTCCTGCGAAAGGAGCGTATCTGCCGGTACCGCCCGTCGCAGCTTGCGCCCCAGAATCTCTCCGACTCGGTCGACGGCAATCCCTGTACCTGGTTTCTTGAACGTCAGATGTTCGGATGACAGAATCGTTCCCGCAGGAAGGTCCGACACCGCCACGGCGCTTTTGGTGAACAGGCGCCTGAGCGGTCGCATTTCTTCCGACAATTGATCCTTATCGACAGGGTGATTTCGGATCTTCTCAATGAACCGGATCCCCTCGACAAGCTGACGGAGTTCATCGGCGGTCACACTCGCCGGCACGTCCGGCCCAGGCATCTCCCGACTCATGGTCACGTGGACTTCGAGTGCTTCGATCCCGATTGCTGCCGCTGCCAGGCCGGCATAGATCGTCCCCGAATGGTCCGACAGTCCGACGCTGCAGCGGTAACGGTCTCGGTACATCGGAATAAGATTCAGGCCGATCTTTTCCGGTGGGCAGGGATACGCCGTCGTGCACTGAAGCAGGGTGACTGGCGCCTGATGTGTCTGCAAAAACCCGACGACCTCGTCGATTTCCGACAGAGCGCTCATGCCCGTCGATAGCAGGATCGGGATGCCGGATGCGACGATGAACTCAAGCAGCGGGCGGTTGGTAATCTCTCCTGATGCGACCTTCCACCCATCCAACCCTACACGTTGCAACATCTGAGCGGCGGGCAGAGAAAACGGTGAACTGATGAACTGCAACCTACGATCCGCCGCATGGGTGCGAAGACCTTGCCATTGCTCTTCTGAGAACTCCATGCGTCGCCAATAATCGTAACGCGTGGCATCCTGGCGACTGAACTTCACCCGCCAGGGCTCACCGGGCGTGCTTTCTGCTTGCGCAATATGTGTCTGGAACTTGACCGCGTCAGCCCCCGCGTTGGCAATCGCGTCGATATAGGCATGGGCCAATCCCAGGCTTCCATCGTGGGCTTGCCCCACTTCACCGATAATGAGACAAGGGTGATTCATGATGGCCAAGAAGCGGTCCCTTTGGTCCGACCGGCGAGCGCCGGCGACATCGTCTCTCGAAGCAAACGGGCGGAAAGATCCTGGCGAGACCTCAGTCCGGTCAGTCGAGCTGCGAAATGGTACGAACTGCCTCTCCCGGACGAAGCGGAATCAAGGTGACGACACGGTCCACGAAACCGACGCGGACACCGGCGTTGACCATTCGTTTCCACCGGAATGCGTCGCCTCCCATGTTGATTTTGAGAGGGGTGATCGGATCATAGGGGAAAATCTGGTCGAGGTACTTCCGGTACAGCACAGTGGAATGGGACACATATCCAGGGAGCTTTCCGTCCGCACCAAAAGCCGCACCCCGTTCCTCCCATTTACCGGGCTGGAGTTCCACTCGAGACCGTCCCCAAACAAACTCAAGATTCCCGGTCAATGCACAGGTCAACAGTTGTTCTATGTGATCCGGTGTATACACATCGTCGTCATCGAGATGCGAGATCCATGGGCCCTTGGCCATCTGATGCGCGAGGTTGTTCGCCTTAGTGCCCACGATCATCCACCGCTTCCTTTTGTTCTTTGGATACTGAGGGCGCGTCGGCAGGTTATAAAAAGACACCCGCGGATCCTTCACCGTCGCCATGCGTTCCACGGTGTCGTCGGTGCAGTGGTCGCCCACGATCAACCATTCAAAGTTCGTATAGCTTTGCGCCAGGACGGCAGGCAAGGTGCTTTCCTCGACCAATCGCCCTCGATTGTACGTCGGCGTGGTGATGCTGACGAGCGGCGACCGCTCTCCCGCATACTCATGCTCTTTTTGCGCGCGGACATGAGCCAGGAGCTTACCGTCCTCGATCGCCAGCTTCTCGAACAAGCGTGCGCACTTCGCCGCTCGATACCGGCGGTGCGCGAAGACGGGAGCCCAGACCAGCGGGCGAACAATGCGCTCATACAAGCCTGACTGCTTCATCAGTTCAAACGCCATGATGGTCAGCCCACCTCCATTCCACCGGGTAGTCGGGTAGCGGTCGAATCAGTTGAGGCGGGAATCACAGGCAGTACCAGGTGCGAAGGATGCGCGCGATCGTGATAGATCCGTTGCGTAGCAGGCTGTATCTCGGCATCCATCCCTTGAGGGTGCCCGGTATTGGGGTTCCGGTCCCAGAGAGGAAAATCGCTGCTGGTGACATGGAGCCTGATTTGATGTCCTGCCAGGAAGACATTGCTCGTTGGTTGCAGTGTGACGGTAAATTCGTAGATGGTTCCCGGCACCAGGAGCTCCGGCTCCCTATAAATGGAGCGGTGAAAACGCGCGCGGAGAATTCCTTCGGTCAGATTATAGGCGGTCCCATCCGGATACACATCGATCAATCTGGCAACAAAGTCGGTATCGGGCGCCGAAGATGATGCAAACAATTTCACTACGATCGGCCCGGTCACTTCCATCGGTTGTGCGAGGGGCGCACTGGACCACACCAACACGTCGGATCGCGCTTCATTGGGTCGCTGGTCCACCGTACCAGCCCGGATGATCGACGCAACCTCGCCATCGATGACGGAATGGTTCCCGCCTAATGTCGGAACCGGGTCATCGGGATCATACGTATAGATGGACGGTGGCTCGTTGCCCGGGAGATGCGTGTCGAGTATCCCAAGGCGTGCTCCATCCTCGGCGTGGAAGTAATACTTTGTATACTGGGTCCGCGCCAGGGGCCACTCTCGCTCATATCTCCACTCATTGATGCCCATGACGAAGATTTTCACCGGAGGTTCGGCTCCCACTCCGTTGTCGACCCCCCGCATCACGTAATCCAACCATCTGGTGGCAAGGGCGATTTCGTTCTTTCCGGCCTGGTCCCCAAATTCACGGCCACTCACCACCCGATTCAAATGATCCGAGGGATTGACGACGATTCGGACATCTCTCGTGGGATCGGCCTTCCTCAGCTGTTGATAGCTGGTGAAAGCGGCCCCTGCATAGTAGTCGTACCATCCGCCCATAAGGTAGACGGGAATGTTGATCTTTCGATACTTACCGTCTTCTCCATCCCCGCGTATGGTGATTGCCTGCCAGTACTCATCGAACGTGGAATGGCTCACATACTGCTCCCACAGTTCATGGGCGCCACGAAGGCGAGTACCCCCGACCCGCTTGTCCATCGTGATGAGCGGGAGATGTCGAAAGAAGTTCTGCAAGCCTAGGGCGGTAATCTCCGCCATACTATCTTTGCTATAGGCTCTTCCTCCGGCTGTGAGCGCCAACGATAATGCTCCATTACACCGGTAGCCGCACTGCCAGACATCGGCATTCATCACTTGCGGGATAATGGCCTTCAGATTCGGATGCTGTTCGACCGCGACCAGCCACTGTGTTCCAGCCCAGTAGGACTTGCCGTACATGGCAATCCGGCCGTCGGACCATGGTTGCTCGCTGATCCAGGTCAACGTATCGTATCCGTCAGATGCGTCGGCAAAGAAGCGATCCGCGACACCGTACTTTCCCTCCGAGCCTGCATGTCCACGGGTCGCCTGTCCGACATAAACATACCCTGCATCGACAAACGGTTTGGCGAGGGCTGGTCCCGTCGTATTGTATCCGCGGCTCAAGACCACCGGATAACGCCCCTCCCCGATCGGCCGCCAGACAGCCGTTTGCAATTTCACTCCGTCGCGCATCGGCACCATGATGAGGTCGGTCACAAAATCAGACGTGTCCTGGTGCCGCCATGCATACAAACCGATGCAGGCCGTTCCGAGCAACAGACCCAGTACGATCCCGCTCGCCGCATTGATTCGCACCTCACACCTCATTGGATCGCCGGATGGCTAGTCCCTGGTACTCTGCGCGCTCTCGATGAATCGCACGACTTGCACCGGCCGGGCAGGAATTCGTCAGCATTCTGCCGGCACGTTGCCGAAGTTCCAGGCCTTTATGAAACCAGGCGGACAGGGGGGTTCCGGCATAGAACCCGGAGCCAGATCAGCAGCCATTTCCGCGAGGGTCTCCACGATTTTTTCACCCGCCCCGATTTCAAGGTTGGAATGACTCGTCAATCGTGTTTCATAACCACCGCCGGTGGCGCTCATCGCCTCAATGGTGGGAAGGTATCCGCAGAATCCGTTGGCAAGGGAGACGGGGAACACAAATGCAAACTGCTTGGACGCTTTCAGCTTCAGTCCCAATTCGCAGAACAGCTCCCCCGGACAGGCCGGCAGCACGGCCGGACCGATCTGCATGACTTGAACTTCCACGTCGGCTTCAGGTTCTCGCTGCAAGAGGGCGTCAAGGAGGACTGTTTCTCGCGCAAAATACCATTCGACAGTCTGTTCCTGTACGGTACCGTTCATCAGTAGTCGGCGGGCATGTTCGAGCTTCTCCGGACTCGGTCGCCGCCTTGAAATGCTGAGTTGCCTTACCCGAGTCGATACCGGGGCCAATGTCCCAGGGACCGCATCCAGGAGGGCGTTGATCGCTGCAGCGCCAACACGTGCACCGACGCGCCGAGCCCATTTCTCACCGATCTGGTTCTGGTATCGCCCCATCGTGTCAACAGGGGTAATGTCGCCACAGGCGCCGTTCAGGAACAGAACCACCACTTCGGAGCCAAGACCTGCGCGGATGACTTGCTCAAGATAGTACACCCAATCTGCAGAGGTACCACCGGGCTTGCTCGTCAGATGGCAGGCATAATTGACGACACACCCTCGGAGACGACCCTCGCAGTCCCATGCTCCCAGGACGCCTACCTCAGGATCGATCGGGCCTGCCTGGGAAACGATATCCGGGTTGCCCTGCCCTGGAAACGTGTAGGTTAGTCCGTTCCGCATACGGAATCTGCGATTGAAAGCGGCCTTCGATTCACACCCCTTCGCCGCTCCGCACTCGACTTCCATGCGACTGTCCCATGCCTCGGACACCGCCGATACGATCTGCTCTCTCACGTGTCTTAAATAGCCGGGGTCCGCGCAAGCCGATTGCTCGTACGCGAGCCGCTGGATCCAATCTGCTGCACCATCGAACTGACCAGGCTCATAAAAACCTAACGGACCCGCACTGTGGGAATGGGTTGCGGCGATCATCACCGAGGACGGATGGATACCGCGACAGGCCTTGATCTGGGCTTTGGCAGATTGCACGAGCCCCCGAGGCACGATGACGGCATCGACGCTCACCAGGACAACCTGCTCAGAACCGTCGTCGAATACCGCTGCACGCACCTTGCAAGGATCATGAACCGGTCCTTCGTGGACTGCCCGGCGCGATCCCCCGGGCATTTCCATACCGCGTGGAGGTGTGATATCCCGCTCTGCAAATCCGGCTCTCATCGCCTCACGCCGCCATATGTTTCGATGAACTTGGATTGACCCATGGGAACCTCCGGCTCTCGTGGCTGTTGCGCCGGAGTCGCCCCTTGGTACGGTCCATATCGCAGGTGAGCTTACGATAGGGGGCGTATCGCAGAGACGTCAAACACGGCTTTCAGGATCGCCTGCGTGTTGGCGCTTGCACCCAAGTATAAGTGACTCTTATCACCAAAAAGTGTGTTGGGCAGACATGAGATCTTCTGAATTACTTTTACGCCCTTGTTCGACTCCAACGCGGAAAGATACGCGTCGTAATCTCTGATGAACGATTCCGGCAGGTTTTTGCATGATTCATCGTTAAATGGCATGGTGTACCAGAACACTTCGATACCGTTTGATTGCGCAAGATCGATCAGCATACTGAGATAAGAGTCCAACAAGCGAGATGCCGCAAATTTTTTCAGCTCCGCCTCTTCATTCAGGTCGATTGAGCCGGATTTTTTCCCATAGTAAAAATGACCGTTACTACTGACAACAGTTCGATACGTCTCATCGTTCGTTTTCCACCTTCGCTCCTTAACGGCGTGCCTCACGCTGCCCCAGTACTTGCTGGGCAGGAAGAAGTATTGCCATCTCAGACTCTTCTCGCCAAGAGTTTTATCCTCCAGCCGACGGGACGCCTCCCAAACTTCCGTATAATCATCGTAAGTCAGAAAGTCATACTTGACCGTCATTTCCCAGAAGACATCGACCATGGTGAGATGATAGGGAGCATAGCTCAACAACAGCTTCTCAGGCGCCGGGTGCCCCTTGAGATAATTCAATAAAAGGTAATACCCTTCGATAGGTGATTGGCCGGTCAGCGCCAGATTGAGCGTTTTTTTCTCAGCCAGATTGGGAATATAACCAGCCTTGGCTCTCGAGTCCCCGATAACAATGAGATCCTGCCGACTTGTTGAAGCAGAACTTACAACCCGTTTTGCGTTGAGCCACATTGGATAATCGCGTTCCAGAATCACCATCTTCTGAGTGTGAACAAAAAGCATCATGATGAGATACGCAAAAACAACGCACTGCAGCAGACCCACCAGATACAAACCGTGTTCCTGGCTCTCGCTCGTCCTGTTCAGTGCGGTCACTTCCATCACGACGCTCAAAATCTAAAATAGATGAACTCGTTTTCTTCCGTTAAAGACACGATGGCCAGGAAGAACATCAGCCCTATCACAATAGACCAGCTCAAATTGGGCTGCCACAGGAACTGGGGCGGCCTCACGCCGCCGGACTGTTCAAGAGATTCATCTTCAACTGGGCCGACCAATTCTTGCGTATTCGGCGCAATGAGACAGACCAGTAACAGAAATGGTGCTATCAAATACCCCAGGAGGCTCGTTGAAGTACCCCCTAATCCGTTCATGCCCGCCATGCCGGTCAACATATTCAACGCACCGGAAAAACTTGGGGCTCTAAAAAAAAGCCAAGCCACGATAACAGCGCCCAACGTCACGATTTTCGCGCTTCCACGCCCCCACCAGGTGGTCCGGCTGAGATCATGGCCCAAACTCACACGCACTGCCCGCCAGGCATGATTGATACACAAGTAGAGCCCGTGTAATGCCCCCCATGCAACAAACGTCCACCCGGCACCGTGCCATAAACCGGCAACAAGCATCGTGATCATTAAATTCAGGTACCGGCGGACTGTTCCTTTGCGGTCACCTCCGAGGGGGATATAGAGATAGTCTCGAAGAAAACGCGACAGTGACATGTGCCAACGCCGCCAGAACTCAATAATGCTGCAGGCTTTATAGGGGGAATTGAAATTGAGCGGCAACACAATCCCGAACATGCGCGCAATGCCGATGGCCATATCGGAATAGCCGGAAAAATCAAAATAGATCTGGCACGTGAATGCCAGCGCTCCCCCCCAAGCTTCATAGAACGTTATTGCGGTTCCACTCTCAGCAATCCTGAATACGTGTGTCGCATACGAGCCGACGTGGTCGGCGCAGATCACTTTTTTGAATAAACCGATAACGAATATCGTCAATCCTGTCGCGAACCATGTCGTGTTGAAACAACCGAATGACCGCCGGCCAAACTGCGGCAATATTTCCCGGGCACGGACGATAGGGCCCGCGATCAACCGGGGAAACAATGTTATAAACCAGCAGTAGCGGACGAAATCCCTTGGGGGTGTTTGGCCTCTGTAGGTGTCTACGAGATAGGCGATTTGCTCAAAGGTCAGGAATGAAATTCCTATGGGTAAGATCACATGGAGATCGCCTATCGGCAGAAACCGCAGATTTTCGACAATGAACGTTGCATACTTGAAATATCCCAGTAACCCAAGATTGACCAGTATGCCGCCTGTCAACATCCATTTTTTCTTCTCAGCCTGTAATGCCTCTCCCAGGAAGTAATTGAACACCACGGAGAAGAGCAGGAGCGGGACATAGGACGCATTCCAATATCCATAAAAGAACACCGAAGCGACGACGAGCCAGGCAATGGCGAATCGAGGGCGGCCGAATCCGCCGATCAGGAAGAAAACCGCCGCCGTCACTGGCAGGAATAGAAACAGGAACTCTAGTGAATTAAACAGCATGGGGCGGTCGGTCTATCCTGCAGGCAGATTGAGGATTCCGCGATGACAGGGTCCATCAACTTACAGGGAGATATCAGGTAGTAACGAGTGTCTCGAGTGGCGGCGACTCTGGATTGCCTCTTGCCGTCCGCCCTGCCCTCTGCTCCACCTCGGGGAAAGCGGGCAGACCGACCCCTGTACCGGGAAGAGACCGCTCCAGGGCGTAAACCGATCATAATCCGGCAATACTTCCCGCCGACATGTGCCCTGTTTTCATCACCGAGGCACAACTTCAAGTTCTGCGGGCAATTCTTGATTCGGTTCCTGCGCGACCGGTTGCTCGACCAGGGGAAGCAGGTGCTTCAGTCGATCGCGAATTTCCCGACCGCTCCCGACCACCAATCGGATTATCTGTCCGATGAGCTTGATGCTCTCGGCAGTCACGGCCGCGCCGGTAGGCAGCACCAGCACCCGCTTGGCCATACGTTCCGTCTCCGGTAACCACAGCTGACTCAATGGAAAGTACGACCGGTATGGCTCCATATTGTGGCAGCCCGGATAGAAATATCGCCGGGCGAGCACATTCTCTGCGCGGAGAATGTCCACTACTTGATCACGGCTCACGGCGGTCACGGCTTCGTCGAGTTCCAAGACAACGTAATGATAGTTGTTGCGCTCCTGCTCATCGTACATGACCGGCCTGAGTCCGCGAATCCCCGTCAGCTCCCTGACATAGGTTTGATAATTTGATCGGTTCAACTCAATAAAGGTCTCAAAATCCTCGAGAGAGGTGATTCCCATCGCGGCGGATACTTCATTCATCTTCCCATTTGTCCCAATGTAGACAACCTTGTCGGTGCCCCCGAAACCAAAATTGGTCATCAGCCGAATTTTTTCCGCCAGCTCATCGTCGTTGGTGACGATCGCCCCCCCTTCGAATGTATTGATACATTTCGTGGCATGGAAACTGAACACCTCCGCATTACCAAAGTTGCCGATCATGCGTCCGTTATGCGAACAGCCGAACGCGTGAGCCGCGTCGAATAAGAGTTTCAATCCGCGATTCTGGGCGATTCGGGTCAGAGCCTCGACGTGGCACGGGCGCCCCCAGAGATGCACGCCGATAATTCCCGTTGTACGCGGCGTGATCATCGCCTCGACTTTCTCCGGATCCAGATGGAACTCACCCGGTGCGATGTCGCAGAAAATCGGCGTGACCTCCTGCCATTGGAGCGCGTGCACCGTTGCAATGAAGGTCATGGAGGGAACGATCACTTCCCCGGTAAGGCCGAGCGCACGAATGGCAATTTCCAGCGCGACCGTGCCGTTGCACATAGCGATGCAATGTTTGACACCGAGCATCTCCGAAATACGTCGCTCAAACTCCTGGCTGTACGGTCCCATATTGGTCAGCCATCGTCGATCCAGGATGTCGTTGATACGTTCGAACAAAGCAACGCGATTTCCGATGTTGGGGTACCCCACATGGAGTGGCTTCTCAAACGCCGGCTTCCCTCCGAAAATGGCCAGATCTCCCCATGTCTTCATGCCCACCTCCTTCAACTCAACTGGGTGTATGCACTGTCGCGTATGGCTGGTTTCGGAAACAGCCGATGCACTTCATCGGCAGTGGGGAAGCCCGGATGCAGGATCTGCGTTTCCGCGTGAAGGCGAAAGGCACAGGGATAGCCGCGATCGACAAACGTGTCCTCCTCAAGATTGTCGAAACGCGCCCCGCAGGCGATGCGGAGTCCTTTGCGAGTCCCGATGCCGGTCCGGTGAACCAGAAGTCCCGAAAACATCAGGACATCACCACGTTTCATCTCGACGGGTACAAAATCCTTCTCGTCGACAATGCCGGGTTGAATGGTAATCAATGCCCCCCTGTTATTGGCATTCTGCCGATCTCCAGGTAACACGCCCAACTTGTGGCTCCCGGGTATGATTTCGACGGGATAGAAGTCTCTGTCCACATCCATGAGCGGCGTCCACAACACCAGTTGGTCCAGACTGCCTTGAGCCGACGACCAGTCCTGGTGCGCGCCCCATCCGAAGTACCCACCCGGAATCTTTAACTCGTCGCCCACGAGATGGATAGCCACTCCACAGGGCAGAACACTCGCCTTGCAGCCCAATTCGTTGAGCAGGTGAATGAGTCGCTCGTGCAAGGCCAACGCATGGACCGACTGCAACTTGCTGCCCAAGCGCAGAATGCTGAGATACAGGTTAAGGTCGAAACTGAACACCGCCTTGAGCAACTCCAATAGTTCCCCACGATCGAGCTCCGGAGTGAGGAGCCCACGGGATTGCAAGAGCTGTGCGGTAGCGAGCCTCAGATCCTCCAACACCCGGTTCCCGATTGCATCAGGAATGAGGTTCTTTACGAGGACATAGCCCTGATCATTGAAAGTAGCTCGAAGAGTAGTGGTGGCGGAAGCCATGGCCTGCATCAATTCTCCCCTTTCGTCAGGACACCGAAGCCGTAAGCGCGAGTCTATCTCTTGATCAGATCGTTCCACTGAATGGTGCGATACCCGTCCCGGCGCAGTCGTTGGGAGACCATATCCTGTCGACAAGGATTGACTGCCACAATGACGGCGTCCGGCTCCAGCTTATGCAGGCTCGTGTATTCGACCACGGGTTTATTCATGTAGGTGGGTGTCGCGGGGTTATCGACCGTAGAGGCTCGTACACGCTTCCATATGGCCGGCGCGTACCCCGCTAAATTGGCAGACCAACCGCCGGTACCAAAACAGATGAGGGTCCCGCACTGTCCGACCCGTTTGCTGAGTTCGCCTTCAAGGCAGGACCAGCGATGCAAATACTCGTTCCGTGCCTGTGCCAGCCGGTCCACCTCATCCGGCCCGAGTGGCGACATCCTGGCGGTTTCGGCCGGCTTGGAATCCGAGGCTTTGCCTGCGACCAGGAGTTGATTGAATTCGCATGCTTCATCAAGAAAGAATTCGCACCCACCACGACGGATCAGCCCGGCCCGGGCCGTCACGGTCGAGAGATGGTAAGGGGTAAACGAGAAGAGATGATCCACATGGATAAGTTCTGCATGGGGCACCGCCCCATTGGGGCAAATTGTCACCACGACTCCGCCGGTTGCGAGATAGCCGGTCTGCGCTGCTAGAAACGACACCGGGTCTGCTGTGTGTTCGATGACTTGGATGCTAAAGATGAGATCGAAATGTTGCTCGGCCCGCTCATCCAACGACGACTCCGCCATCCCCTCTATTACCCGGTGGCCTTTTGCTCGTGCCGCTTCTGCGGCACGACGGGATGGTTCCAAGCCCACGGTTTCGGCATCGGGCCATAGTTCCCGTACGACGCTCAACGTGCTGCCGTCTCCGCATCCGACTTCGAGAATTCGACGAGGCCGGAGAGGCTGTATCGAGCTCGCGATACGGTCGACCACCGCGGGATGCCGCTGGCGATTGAAGGCGTCGGCGCCTGGTCGGTTGCTGTATAACGCGAAGTCCTGCCGGTACATCACCTCCAGCTCTTCTTTGGGTATTCGAAAACCGACCCCGCAGCCTCTGCACTGGCGCCTCCCGAGCGGCCGCGGCTCAATCACTCCGTCAACCCGGACGGACTGACGGGGGTGCGGCTCGACCAGCTCGGCCCATTCCTCGGCCCCGCAGACCTTGCATGAATATGGCGTGACACCCCCTTCCATCATATCGAGCGAATGTCCGGTCTGATCGAATTAGGCATAGTAAGTCACCGACCTGTCACCAGAGTGGCGGTCCCTGCCACTACAGAAGGAAGAGCCACCTGGAGATCGAGTGCTTCTCGCCACTCCAATGCCGGCACAAACTCGAGGTCATGATATCCGGCCTCGACGATTGTCACTTGGTCGCCATCCACCCGGACACGGTCGTCGATCAGCCACTTCACAACCTGGAGAAGCGTCTTGCATTGTTGAACGAAAATACGGTGGCGCAACGCTGCGCGACTCAATCGTGGATCCACGGTGCAGGCGGTTTGCATAATGATCTTGCCTTCGTCCATCACATCCTTGATGAACTCCACCGTCGTCCCGATGATCTTCGTGTGGTAGGCCACCCCATCGCCAAATCCGTCCATTCCCTTAAATGCCGGCAACAGCGACGGATGAAAATTGATAATGCGGTCCCGATAAGCATCACGAAAGGCTTTGCTATAGAACTGAGTGTAAAAGGAAATGACATAGTCGATGTGGTGCTCTTCCAGATACTGTGCCAACCTGGAACAGAACGTCTCCGGTGAGCCTTCCTCGAACAATGTCACGGGCAGTCCCCAAGCCTTCGCTTCCGACACAGCTTGGCATGGTCGATCCGCGACCACCGAATGGACCACAGCTCGCAGACAATTGCTTGCCAGGACTTGGTTCATCACCGAACCCGAAGTCGACACGACGAAAATGAACCGTTTGTCTCGTCCACCCATGCTAGGACTCCACCAAGATGATGAGGCGTCTGTCGGCGCCAAGAATGAAGGACGGAGCGCCCAATTGACCGGAAGTGGCGCCGCCGCTTCCCTAGCGCGGCCACAGGCACCGCGCAAGGAGCAGCTGTTACTATCTGCGGACTCCAACGGGACCTAGGCGCTTTGGTGAGCCGACTCCTGCCCCGAGGCCACTTCGCGATTGAGCCATGGGAACTCCCAATCGTCTTCGAATTCAATCGTTCCCCACTCCGGCCGAATCGTCGGGCCAGTCAAGTACGGGAATAACTGGGGGTTCATGATGGCTTGGGAATTCTTGTTACCTAGGTCGAGATTGTATTCGAGCCAATACCAGAAGCGGCCAAGATCCAGCCTGTACGGCACGTGCTCCTTGATCTCCGTCGTCCATTGGTACATGCCCCACATGATCTTGCCTTCCAGGATGGCCGCCCAGAGGCGCTCGGGCACATAAATCGACTGGTCGACAGGTTCAGCATCTTCCCAATCGATGGCAAATCCATCCTGAGGATTGGCTTTCAACACAAATGAAAAGTTCGAGTTGTCGCCCTCCACGATGACGCGGAAACGGCCGCTGAAAACAATGCCATCTTGCGTAATATGCTTGTTGATGGTCTCCGTGTGCAGACGCGAACGCTGAAGCAGGTTGTTCCGGTCCGAAGCATCGATCCATGCGTTGTAGTAATCCACCTTCTTCTGAAGTTTCTGTTTGCAGGTTCTGACGAAGTCCAGATATTGCCCCCAATCAACATCAGGATGATTACGGACAATACCGGTGGAAATGGACCAGGTGTCTGATGGATAGAGCGTCGCGACATCCCGATCGGGATAATTTTCGCGGATCCAATTCTCCAAAATCTTCGGCGTGGACCGGCCCTGCCAATTGTGGCTGAAATACCGATCGTCATACCAGCCGAAGTCTCCTGCGAAAGGAACGATGCGCTGGAGATGAAGCATTTCGATCAAACGTTTGTGCAATGTGAAGGTCTCGCACTTGTTCCGGGCGGCCTCTTCCTTGGCTTCCGGCGGCATACGGTAACAGGCCGGGAATACCGTTGCACTGGAGGTTTGGACAAAGCCGATCTCAAAGGTCGGCCAGCGCGAGTGGATCTCCGAACAGAGTTCTTCGTCGTCACAGTTGTCGTTCATGTTGATAAGACGTGTTCCGGGATGATCGATCACGAAGCCGGAGTTCTCCCAATCGTGAGCGCGCGATTTCGCCGAGGGCACGACCGTAAACGGTGTAATTCCGCCAAGGTGAATCGTTTCCCACGGCTGAATTTTCCTGATGCGGTGAAATCCCATTTCCCGCATGGTGCGTTCCACCAGTTGGGCGCGCAAGCAAGGCCGGTTGGCATATTCCGGGAGCAACACCTGGATGTCACGGGGAATACGATTGATTGACGGAATATGAAAGTGATCTTCGTGCGAATGTGTGATGTAGAGATAATCAAGGTCCTTCAGCAGGACCTCGGGCGGAATCACCGCCGGGGGAAACTTCCAGAGGGCGTAGTCGTACACAGGCTCATTCAAAAACCAGGGGTCGCACAATAGGGAGCCAAACTCGCCGTCGATTCGGAGACAAGCATGCGAGACATACGTGACTGTAAGATCTTTTGACATAGTACGTTCCTCTTTGTCCTGATGCGCTTACCTGCGGTAATCCACCACCTGTTGAGGCAGCAACGAATAGCTCCGCTTCATATCGATGCCATGCTTTTCGTTGTCATAAGGAACCGAACAGTATCCGAGCACGCCTTTTTCGCGTTCGGTCAACTGATCGTAGAGTTCTTGGGGGAGATTGCCCGGAATGTCGAACGCTTGCTTAATCCACCAACGGCAAAATGTAGCGATCATGGCCCAGCGCGTCCCTCCGCTGGTGTTTTGACGGGCTCCATGCCAGATTCGACTGTCCCAGAAGACAAGATCTCCAGCGCGAGCCTTGATGGACACGGCGGAAGGGAAAGCGTCTTGCGAACAGTATTTCCCCGAGAGGTGAGAGCCTGGAATCAGCACGGTACAACCGTTGTCTTCCGTCTGATCCTCCAGAGGGATCGAGCATTGCATGATGAAAACATGGGGCCCCGCATAGGGGATGAACGAGTCGATGTGCAAAGGCATTTGGTGATTGCTGCTTCGGGCAAGAAAGGATCGTAGGATATAGTTGGGCGCGTCTGCCGGGATCGAGGTGAACCACCGGTCATTCAGAAAATGCATCAGAACCTTCTCGATGAGTTCGCAGCCGAGCACCATCCGAAGAAGAAAGAGGTCCTTGCTCTGGAGGTTGTACACCATCGATTGGTCTTTGTTGAGATACGGCATCCGCTCGGATTGGGACGACAGCGTATTGTCGAACCAGTACTTAATCCGATCCAGCGCCATGGACACCTGTTCGGGCGAAAACATTTGCGGCAGATAACAGTAGCCATCGCGCTCGATTGAGGCGACACACTCCTCAACGGTCGGCAGGGATCTGGCTACATCAACAGACACTTGGGATGACATTATGGGATCCTCCTTCCGGCCTCCTTACGGTTGTATATCAGGCCCCCGCCGTTCACGCCGCATCTGACGGCTTCTTTTCGCTGAACTGTCCGGCAGGTAGGATGTTGGGAGTAGTACGACGGCCCATGGTGCGTGAAACGTTCCAGCAATCAGAGGCTATAGGATTTAGAGGGGCAGCAAGGCGGCTATGCCGTCCTAACGGCACCCTCTTGAACATAGAATTATTAGAAGGGAATGCCTGCTCGATAGGCCGGAAAATAGCTGCTGCCGCTGGCGCCGCATGCCGAGGACAATGAATCGTACAGAGAATGATTAAAAATCCGGCAGCAGAGATACGCGGGGACGGTTCCGGTGCTCCACCCGTCCTTGTAAATTGAAAGGCCGTCGGTCGCGTTCGAACTCACGCCGGCGCCCCCTCCCAGATCGACCCATCTCACTTTCCCGGCAAAGTGATTGAGCATAAACCATTTGGTGGCGTAGGAGGCGCGTAATTCATACCCCAGCTCACTAAACGCCACCAAATGCCCATAAGCGACATCCGCCTGCGTATACCACAGATCGAGTCCGACGGTTTCTCCGTTCGCCCGTGCCTCAAACATCACCATGCCGGGAATCCCCAATTGTTTGGCAAAGGCGTCCGGCGAAAAGGCGCGAATGCCCGTGATGTGATGCCTCTTGACGAGTACGTCGAACAGTTCGATCCACTTCGTGAGATGCGCGACCGGTTCCACACAATGTGCCACTTGCACCTTTTTCGTCGCGCGCGCCACCGTTTCCCTATGAGATTTCTTGACGATCTTCTCCAGCGGCTGCGAAAGGTCGGTCACATAGTGCGATTTAAAAGGAGTTACCTGTGCGAAGCACTGCTCAAGGAGCGGACGGGAATACCCGTCAAACGGGGCAGGCACGACCATGAGGCTGACCAAATCCGTTCCGATTTCGTCAAGGTCCAGGGCAAGTTGAGACCAATCCCGGCAGCTGAACAACGGATAGGGGCCGATCGCATCTCGATACGGTGTGCCAGGAATCTGGCGCTCGAGGATCCATCCATCAGAGCGCCGAAGATGGCGAGGGGTACCAAATCCCGCCAAGGATGCAGCGTAGTCCGCATGAGCATACCCTGTGTGGGCAAACCCGGTTCCGGCATTCATCTGGCATGGAAACTCAGGAATCACGTGATCCATGTTGCGCGGCAGCGGCACAGCCGATGTTTCTGACCCAGAGAGTTGAGACGGAATGAGGCGAGCGACTGACCTGCGCGCTGCACGATTGTCGCATCCCTGTCGATGGGTCACTGTACCCATGGATCTTTGGCACCGGTGCGGAATTTCGCTCCTGCCGCGTCCCTCTCAATTGGGCATGGGCGTCATATTGACTGGTTCGCCCGCTTGGACCTGGATGGTCGTCCATCTGAGGACGGGACGAACGGCGCCCGGCTCTCGACCTTGCCATCCGAAGTGGCGCTTACTGAGCTCGACCATTTCAAAGGAGAGGGCATCCTCAAGGCGATACGTCACCCTGCTTCGGTTTTCGACGATCAGGAGCACGATCCTGTGGACGCCGGTATTCAGCAGGTTGGCCGGCACATGGCACACGCTGCGAAAGAGTCCCGCAGGCATTGCGCCGTCTTCCATGGCGGCTTGTTCCGCCGACCCGGTGGTGAATGCGAGAATTCCCTGCTCAGTATATACATGGAGGGTGGCATGGAGCACGGCCTGCGGGCGCTGGTTCCAATATTCGACCTCGATGTCGCACGGCTGATCGATGCTGAGCTGGTCCGGCCTGTCGCGATCACACCCCCGCACGCTGATCCTGCGGAGGCGGACTTTGTGATTTCCAGGGGCCTGCATCGCGTCGTTCCACACCTGTTCCGTCAGCATCGACGCGGACATCCTCAGATAGCTCGAGACAACATCGGCCGGCTTTCCATCTTGTACGATCTTTCCATCGTGCAGCCAGATCACTCGCGAGCACAGATTCTGAACCGCCAGCATGTTGTGACTGACGAACAAGACCGTGCGTCCTTCCTTTGCCACTCCCTCCATCTTCCCGAGGCATTTCTTCTGAAAGCTTGCATCCCCGACCGCAAGCACCTCGTCAATGATCAGGATTTCCGGCTCAAGATGGGCGGCAACCGCGAAGGCCAGACGAACGCACATGCCGCTGGAATAGTGTTTGACGGGGGTGTCGATGAATCGCTTCACTTCAGCAAACGCGACGATCTCGTCGAACTTCCTCTCGATCTCCGATCGAGACATCCCCAAGATGGCGCCGTTCAAGAAGACATTTTCTCGTCCCGTCAGCTCCGGGTGAAAACCGGTTCCGACCTCCAACAGGGAGCCGACCCGGCCATACAGATCCACGTAGCCTTCGGTCGGCTCAGTGATCTGGGAGAGGATCTTCAGCAACGTGCTCTTCCCGGCGCCGTTCCGCCCGATGATGCCGACTACCTCCCCACGATTGATTTGAAACGACACGTCTTTCAACGCCCAGAGGATATCGTCGCCAGTCCCTGCATCTTGCCGATTTCCACTCAGAAGGCCGGCAAGCCGATAAAACGGAGCCCCCACGAGATCCACCAGCTTTTCCCGGAAGGTGCTGTAAGACCCGGTGGCTATCCCGACTCTGAACCGTTTACCGAGTGATTCGACGCAGATTGCTAATTTGCTCATGAAGCCCTTCTAGACCACATCGGCAAAGGTGCTTTCCATTCGCCGGAAATAGAACATGCCCGTGATAAGAATCGTGAGCATGGTCAATGCTGACACGATGATGAGCGGGCCGGGAGCAGTTGCGGTTCCGAGTAGCGCCCACCGAAAACCTTCGACGACGCCTACCATAGGATTGATGCCGTAAATCGTTCTCCAGGGTTCCGAGAGCAAACTACTGGGATAGGCGATGGGGGTGGCGAAGAGCCAAAACTGAGCGAGGAAAGGAATTGTGTAACGCACATCTCTAAACTGTACATTCATCGCCGACAACCATAACCCCACACCCAAAGCCGTCCCAAACGCCAATAGGAGGAGAAAAGGCAACCACACGACATTGGCTGTCGGGACGATTCCGTACCAGAACATCAGTCCGATAAGGACCAGGAAGGCGAACAGGAAATCCACAACACCTGAGAGAATGCTAGAGATCGGAACAATCAAGCGGGGGAAATACACTTTCTTGAGCATGCCGGCGCTCTGTATCAGGCTGTTTCCCGACTGCGTGAGTCCGTTGGAAAAAAACGTCCAGGGGACCAAGGCCGAAAAAGCAAAAATAGGATAGGGAATGCCGTCCGACGGCATCTTCGCAAGATTCCCAAAAAACAAACTGAATACAAGCATGGTCAGGAGGGGTTGCAGAATGGCCCACAAAGCACCAAGGGCTGTTTGCTTGTATCGGACCTTAATGTCACGCCAGCTGAGAAAGTAGAGCAGTTCGCGATACTGCCAGAATTCTCGCAAATTCAGTGCGCGCCACCCATTCGATGGCTTCAGGCGAATTCTTGGCACCGCTGGGAGGGTTTCTGTCGATGAGCTCATGTCTGCGCTTCTTTCTCAAACGATTTGTTGTCGAACGCGCCGATTAACATCGTCTCGGGGGGAGGAACGGCTAGCAAGACAATCCGTTGGAGTTCGTGAGAATGCACTACTTCCACTTTGTCGTGAGCGACAACAGGGCCACACTTCGGTTAACCAGAAATCCGAAACCCGATTGGCTTACTTCAAAATGAGTATATTGATAAGAGAGGGATGGTGTGATGTCGCGCCATCCAGTGTAGTTGAAGAGGACCGTGCCTGAGTAGGACTCGAATCGCGCTACCTCGACAGGCGTGGCCTGGTTGAGGGCATAATTTGCGCTGCCGGTCACGGAGAAAGAATCGCCGAGACCTCGGCTGACGCTGGCTCCTACCACCGTACTGATCAGCGCTCCACTCGTGCCAAAAAATGCGGGAGCGAGTTGCCTGGATACGTCGAGCGACACTCGTGTAGAAGGGTTGAGTTGTCTGGACAGAGCCAACTTACCCGAAAAGAAAAATAATCCGCCGCTTCCGTCTTCGAGAAAGGTGGTTCCGGCACTTACGACCGCCGACCAGTTTTTAGTGCCCGTCGAATATTCCGCTTCGAGACCGCGGGCCGTGATGCTTTGATTCAAGGATTGTCCTCCAGCAGTGCCTTTCTGCCTGAAATCAGCGGTCGTCGTCTGGAAATTGAGGCTCACTTGATCTCCGTGCGGCAGCCGGTAGCTTGGGCCGATGGACCAGCGCTGAAAGTCGGTATCGAAAAACACCACCGGAACATCCGCAGATTGCTCAAAAATGATGTTTCCTATCCGAAAGATGGAATACACATAGTCGCCGCGGACGCTCAGTGACTGCGAGATGGGATACGACGCGACAACAGAGGTGGCATTGGTAATCTGATTGGCACGCACCGTTTGAATGCCTCTGGCAAACACATTCTCGGTTGGCAACGTTATTCCAGCCTGAACAAAGCTCGGCTGTTCTGGCGTGAACGCAAATGAATCGGAGATGCTGAGCTTCAGGCCGGGAATGAGTTGTCCGACCAACCCGTCCAGCTTGACTGAGCCGCTGATTTGGGCGGAGAAAAAATTCAACTTCGAATTATTGACGAAGACATTGCCGCTGCCGCCGGCATTAAGAGTGGTTTCGACCTCTCGTGTTTTGTCTACGACCTGCACCATGGGGGTCACAGCCGTCACGAAGTCCCAGGATTTCAGCCCCGGAACAGATCCGGATGGGGCAAAGAAAACATTGGAATCATAACGCTCCGTGACGCTGACAGAAGGGATGACTCTAGTTTCCGCAAAGGCGACCGGCAGGCTGAGTCGACCGGGATCACCAGCAACTCCCACTACCCACAGGGCAACTAGCCAGATTCTGTGTGAATGCATCAATTTGTAGCATCTACGGAACCACCACGGTATCACCCGATAGCAGCACCAGGTTGCCCGGTTCGCCCTTCCCCGCCACCACATCGTCATATCGGACGGGAATATGCATTTCATGAAGCTTGTGATCTCCGTTTGGCCTCGTTCGGACAACCTGCAGTTTATTTCTCTTGGCGTACTCCGTGAAGCCTCCAGCCATGGAGATCGCCTGCAGAATGGTAACGTACGATTTCAGCTGATACTTGCCCGGCTTCGCCACTTCTCCCAAAACAAAGACGGAATAGCTGTTAAGATCCTTGACGCTGACGGAGACCGCGGGACTGCTGGCAACAAATTGTTTCAGGCGTTCAGCAATCCGTTGAGCTAACGCATCCGCCGTTACCCCCGCCGCTTGCACATCTCCGATGATTGGGAGGGAAATCAGTCCGTCCGGTCGTATGGCGACGGACCGAGAGAGATCCTGGTTTTTCCAAACCGTGATATCGAGCACATCCTCCGGCCCAAGCAGGAATCCTGATGGAGTGGCATACTCCCGCTCAACGATAGTTCCTGAGGTGCACCCAGACAACGTAACCAGGCCAATGCCAAGAAGGAAGAGGAAGGCTGGGAAGATGTTGGGCGTGGCGAATTGCATAACTCTCAAGGTTACTGCCTCGCATATCACTGTGGATGACCGGGAAACACGACCATGGCCTCGCTGGGAACGACCAGCGTATCTCCGGCCCGAAGCTCTAAGTTCTGTCCGATGCCCCCGCGAAGGACAATGTCATCGTAGCTGGACGTCAGGGTTTGCATCCCTGTTCCATTCTCCCCAAATCGAAATACGACCACCTGATTCCTGGCCGCAACCGGCGTAAAGCCCCCGGCGATGGTAATTCCCTGCAGCAATGTAGTCCTGCTCTTGAGGGGGTATTTGCCGGGTTTGACGACTTCCCCGAGCACGAAAATGCTATAACTATTCACCTCTTTCACGCTGATCGCTACGACCGGGTTCTGGACATATTCTTTGAGCTTGCGAGTGATTTCATCAGCAAGCTGAGAGGGTGTTTTGCCCACCGCGACAACGTCGCGTATAACCGGCATGGAAAATCGACCGTCCGGGCGGACCTGAACCGTTTTCGATAGGTCCTGGTTTCTCCACACAGTAATTTCCAGCACATCCTCTGCTCCGATGGTGTATTCATCAGAGACAATGTTCGAAAATTTTTCTACCACTTGCGTCGGGGAGGTAGCATTAATCACCTTATCCCCAAGCCCGAGGCCGCCCGAGGAAGACGATGCTTGTGCAACTTGAATCCCAGTCATCACCGGCGCATTGGCCTGTGACTGTGCCAATGCCATGCCGACTGACAAAGCCGCCGATACTCCAACCACTACGGCATATAACAAACGCATTGTAGCCCTCCGAACTTGAGCAGTTCCATCATTGCAGGGCAAACAAGAGTGCGACAAACAACACTCTTCATAGATCCCTCACCAGGGCTGTCCGAAGTGAAGCGTAATCAAGCGACAGCTCAGCAATTTTGCTTTTGAGCTGGCTGTTTTCAATCTCCAATGAACGAAGGTGATCTCTCAAGGGTCTTCTTGTGTCCGCAAGTTTTGCCCGCCACCGATACAAAGTGGACCTCGAGACCCCGTACTTTCTTGCGAGATCCTTCGGCGCATGCTCCGCATTTATCTCCAGAACAACTGCCATTATTTGATCCTGGGTAAATTGTGATTTAGCCATGGTGGCTTCCTAGACCTTCTTGTCTTTCATCCAAGAAATGTGAAGAGAAAGACGAGTGGAGGGTTCATTGCAGCGGAATCACTTCCCTTACATCAATGTGGACGGTGGCGGCTTGCTGGATGAGGTGCACGCGAATGACAAGACAATCTTGGCTTCCTTTTCTCAGTAACTGTCCTCGAAGCCCTGTCAGAGGACCTCGCACCACTTCCACCCAAGTCCCTTCGGTCAAGTACTCATGACGCTCTAAAGAACGTGCACTTTCCGCCAACTTCATGATTGCTTTCAGTTCCTCGTCAGGAATGGGCTCCGGCATGACCGAACCCACAATACGAACAATGCCCGGGGTTTGCAGAACGGCATGGCTGTTCATGAGTGAAAACCTGGCGAAACAGTAGCCGGAAAAGAGCGGGCTTTCGGTCCAGACTTTTCGGTCCGACCACTGGCTCAATGTCCTTGTCAAGGGGAGAAACGGTTCAATGCCGATACCGGCGAGTCGGTCCCGCACCATTTTTTCATGCCGGGAACGTGTGCTGACGGCATACCAATGAAGATCGGCGCAGGGGCCTTCCGACAGCGGCGCTGTGACGCGAGAATCTGAACTGGAGGCATTTAACATAGCTTCGCCCTCTGAGTCCCATGAACGCGCACTTCTTTTAAAGATTTACTCGGCGGTTTACATCGGACATTGGTGCCGTCATTCTCCCCATACAACAAATTCACCCTCTCGTACATTTGTGCCAGACGGCGGTGCAATATTGCTCGAAGACCGGCAAGGAGGAAATAGCAGTATTATTTTCCCCAACGATTCCGCGAGCAACAGTCACCCGCCAGGAAAGACACCAGGGAGGAGCCCTAGTACATCGACTAGTGCACATTCTTGAACATGCAAATAGTTCGTAGAGAAAAATCTACGCATCTCGGCAAATCCTTTCTGCGTAAGGCTTTCAAAGAATCGAGGCGCAGCGTTTATCGATTGCGTGATACTCCGGAGCTATGCGATGATGCGCCATCGCAGGCAATGGCCATCATTCATATACGCTAGCTATTAGTACGTACTCTTTCCTTGCTACGTAGAATAGGGTCGGCTGGAATTTATGGCTTAGTTGGGGCGCATGCCGATCGGGAGGAGTTATGAGCGGAACCGCGAGCGGGACAACGGCGGTGGCAGTTGTCAGCAGTAATTATCTTCTACGGCTCGGTTTACAGCGAATCGTTGAAGGAGAAACCTGGATCAGGCTCATCGGGCAAGCTGCCCATAGGCCGAATCTGGAACAAGTCCTGGCAACCGATCGCCCGGATATCGCCATTCTGGACACGGAAAATGATATCGCCATTCCTGACCTCATCGGGATAATCAGGCGTGCCGTTCCAACGATCAAGATCATTCTGTTGAGCGGATTCGATGACGTGGAGCGCACCCGTCAAGCATTCGCGTCCGGAGTCGACGGTATTGTCCTGAAAATACAGCCCGCCTCAGTGGTCATCGCCACAATCGCCCACCTTGCCAAGTCGGACAAGGAAGTCGTCCTGAGCTATAAAGGACAAAACAGCGGCTCAAACTTCAGCACCCAGACGGAGGTTCCCTCCCTGGTCCCCCACACGTCCACACAACTCAAACGCGTGGATGGACTTACGGAACGAGAACAGGAGATTGTGCGCTTAGTGAGTGAAGGCCTGTCCAACAAAGACATTGCAGATCGCCTGTGCATATCAAATATTACAGTCAGGCATCACCTCACCAGCATTTTTGACAAGCTCGGGGTCTCGAATCGCCAGAAATTGCTCATCCGTGCCCACCAGGACGGGCTCACGCGACCGCCTGCACTTGCATAACCGAAGGGCTCGGCCAGGCATGGCTGAGGGCGGGCCTGCTTCTTCTTGAACGACCGAGAATCCTCTGTCGAAACAGACGACGCATCCTGCGTGGTCGCAGAGTTCTCAGACGCCTATATTACTCGGCACTCTGCTTGGACGAAGACAGGTAGGATGAGTGTCGGACTTCAGAACTGAGCTTCCCACTAAGTCACGCTTGCCTGTTAGCCGATCACTGAGTTGCACTAAATTTCCTGCTGGAGTGGTGCGCTGGAAAAAACGCAGGTGGACAACGAAGAGCCCTAGGGAAAAAGATGTTTGGAGCGGGCGATGGGATTTGAACCCACGACAACTTGCTTGGGAAGCAAGGACTCTACCACTGAGCTACGCCCGCCCCGAGAACGAGAACTCGAATCCTACGCCGGAGTCCACGTTAAGTCAAGGCAGCGGCACACTCTCAGCTCAGTTCTTATACTCCGCCACCGCAAACTTCCGACGGCCCACACGCAGATGGAGCCTGGAGCCGAGCACCAAAGGAATCACGGCGTTGGCATCCGTTATCTTCTGTTCCTCCACCTCCACCCCGCCTTGCACGATCAGGCGCCGGGCTTCGCTTTTGCTCGGAACCAAGCCGGTCTTGGCAATCAAATCGACCAGGCCGATCGAAGGGGCGCCCGCATCTTTCACATCGGA
>Ga0268299_1001614_pt1 | contig 36500 bp, 35 predicted proteins | sample NOBtaG_FD_193484 | JGI IMG/M metagenome (GOLD analysis project Ga0268299, IMG submission 193484) | Activated sludge microbial communities from bioreactor in Nijmegen, Gelderland, Netherland - NOB reactor | ecosystem: Engineered > Bioreactor > Aerobic > Activated sludge | place: Netherlands... | reverse complement strand
TCGCCAAAGACTGGGAGCGCTCAATCGAAAGCTCCACCGCATGGGCCACCATCGCAAGCATCCGCATGCTCACCCGCAGAATCGCAAGATACTAAACTCATTGAGATACTTTTGAATCGGGCTCTTATTCATTGCGTGTCCCTATGAGTTGTTGCGCAGTCCCAAGCATTGAAAATCCGTGAAAACTCAGGCTTTGATCAGCATTCATTGAGTGACTCCCTTTTTAGACCACGAGCCGCCCGCAAGCCAAACCTGTTTATCTTCCGTGTCACCATCGACCGGAGGCGCCAATGTTGCGAGGTTCACGCGGCATCGGCGGCCATCGCTTCAACATAGGGGCGCATGACCGGCCAGACCCGTGCTTTTTGCGCGTAGCGCCAGAGTTCATCGGGCGTGCAGCGGCGGCGGCGAAGGCCTTCGCGCAGCCCCTCCATCGCCACGTCAAGTCCGACCTTGGCGCGGTAGCGGAAGCAGTCGACGATTGTCCGCGCCGGCTCGGTAACGGGAACCTCGACGCCCTCGATACGATGCCGCACGACGCCTTCGGTGAGCGCCGGGCCGGTGAAACGCACGAAGCGGATGCGTGGATAGCCGATCTTCGGCCGCCAGGCGGTGCGGTCGATGGCCATCCAAACGGCGGACGGCATCTGCAGTGTGAGTTCGTGGAACTGAAGCGCCGAGGTCAGACACACAACGCCCTTGGGAACCAGGATGGCGGCTTCAGCCAGTGTATGGGCCGCATCGACTTGCGTGTCGGAAAGCTGGTAGAGGCCACGAGCCGGGCGCACGACGACCGCCTCCCGCACGAGGCGGGCCAGCGTTTCCGGCCCGATTCCTTCAGCGACGAAATCCTTCAGCCTGAGCATTCCCCGGGCGTTCAGGAGATCAAGCGCGCGGCTTCGCTGGGCGCTAGTAGACGGCATTGCGAGTGACGATTCCTTTGCTTTTTCCAAAATTGGCAGAGGTTTTATCACAAGGAAGCCCTCCTGAAAACAGGGAATATTAAGCAGCCATCTGATTGCGATCAGAGGGGGAAAGCCTTCCCCTGCCTGCAACCCGCCAACGGCGGTTTTCCGTCACCCCTTCAAGCGGGGAGACCCCGCAACGCCCCCTGAGAGTGAGAGGAAGACGGGGTTTTTTCGTGACGGGTTTGAGGTGAGAGAGAGGCTTTCGCCGTCCCGTCGCGGAGATTTGCGATGCCACTTTCAGCCACTCGCGCTCGCCCCGGCCGGGACCGGGCGAGCCTTTATACCGAAATCACCGGCAAGATCATTGCCGAACTGGAGGCTGGGCGCGTACCCTGGGTTCAGCCTTGGGGCGGGCCGGATGTCTGCGCTGGGCTGGGCCTGCCCCAGAATGCGGCAACCCAACGCCGCTACTCCGGTATCAACATTCTCATCCTTTGGGGCGCGGTGACCGGGCGTGGTTTCTCGTCTCAGAACTGGCTCACCTTCCGCCAGGCGCTAAGCCTAGGCGGCAATGTCCGCAAGGGCGAACGCGGCACGACCGTTGTTTATGCCGATCGCTTCACGCCCGAGGAGGAACGCCGCCGGGCCGAGAGCGATGGCGGCGTGGCCTGTGCAATTCCATTCCTGAAGCGCTTCACCGTGTTCAACATCGACCAGTGCGAAGGATTACCGGACGAGGTCACCGCCTTGGCGCCGCCACCGCCGGAGGGACTAATCCTTCCGCAGGCCGAGGCGCTGATCGCCGCAACCGGTGCCGATTTCCGCATCGGCGGGGCGCGGGCCTTCTACAACTCCACCCGCGACTTCGTGCAGGCGCCGCCGCCGCAAGCCTATTTCGAGCCGGTAAACTGGCACCGCACCGCCTTTCACGAACTTGGCCATTGGAGTGGAGCAGCTTCCAGACTCGGGCGCGATCTTTCGGGTTCCTTCGGCTCGAAAAACTACGCGCGTGAGGAGCTCGTCGCCGAAATGGCGGGCGCTTTCGTTTGCGCGTCGCTTGGCATCACGCCGACAGTGCGCCACTCCGACTATATCGGTTCCTGGCTGGGAGTGCTGCGCGAGGATGACCGCGCCATTGTGCGCGCCGCCAGCGCCGCCTCGAAAGCGGCTGATTATCTGCTGGCTTTCCAGCCCGGTTATGCCGAACCCGTTGACGCCGATGCGGCGGTCAGCGGGCGGGACGCGGCGTGAGGATTGCGCGCGTGTTTTCCGAAAGCCGCGTTTCCGCTTTTGCGGCTTCCCGGGTCCACAGCCCCAGGGAGAGTAAGAGGAAGGCGGGGTTTTTAGTGACGGGTTTGAAGGTTGAGAGAGAGGCTTTCGGCCGCCCGTTATGGAGAAACCGATATGGCTAATACCGTTCAGAAGATACGCTTGAGCTCCTCGCGCGATATCCCCTTCAACAAACTGGTGCTCAGCCAGTCCAACGTCCGGCGCGTGCAAGCCGGCATCTCGATCGAGGAACTGGCCGAGGACATCGCCCGGCGCACCCTCCTGCAGAGCCTGAATGTCCGGCCGGTGCTGGATACTGATGGCGCCGAAACCGGCATGTTCGAGGTGCCAGCCGGTGGCCGCCGCTTCCGGGCGCTGGAGTTGCTGGTCAAACAAAAGCGCATGGCCAGGACGCAGCCAGTGCCTTGCGTGGTGCGCGAAGGCGGACTGGCCGAGGAAGACAGCCTGGCCGAGAACGTCCAGCGCGCCGCCCTGCATCCGCTCGACCAGTTTCGCGCATTCCAGGCCCTGCTGGACAAGGGCCTCAGCGAAGAGGACATCGCGGCCCGTTTCTTCGTCAACCCCACCGTGGTCAAACAGCGGCTTCGTCTCGCGACCGTCTCGGCCAAGCTTCTCGACGTTTACGCCGGGGATGGCATGACGCTCGAACAGCTCATGGCGTTCACGGTCACTAATGACCATGCGCGCCAGGAACAAGTGTGGGAGGCGCTTGCCCACTCCTACAGCAAAGAGCCTTATATTATCCGCCGCCAGCTTACCGAGGGCGCGGTCCGGCCCGCCGACCGGCGCGCCCAATTCGTTGGCGTCGAAGCCTATGAGCAAGCGGGCGGCATTGTGCTGCGCGATCTGTTCCAGCACGATGATGGCGGCTGGCTGCAGGACCCGGCTTTGCTCGACCGGCTTGTCATTTCCAAACTTCAGGACGAAGCCGAAGCCCTGCGCATTGAGGGCTGGAAGTGGATCGAGGCCGCAGCGGAATTTCCATACGGGCACACGGCTGGCTTGCGCCGGATCTCTGGCGAGACGCCTGGCTTCACTGAAGAGGAACAGGCGCGCTTCAATGCACTGAAATCCGAGTACGGCCGGCTGGAGGAGGAATATTCAGAAGTCGATGAATTGCCTGACGAGATCGACCAGCGGCTCGGCGAGATCGAGGCGGCTCTGGCGGCTTTCGAGGAACGCCCCATCATCTACAATCCGGCGGAGATCGCCCGCGCCGGTGTTTTCGTCAGCATCAACGGCGAGGGTAGGCTGAAAATCGAGCGCGGGTTTGTCCGCCCGGAAGACGAAGCGCCGGTCACGGTCGAGCCTGATGGCGACAGCGATCATCCAATCATCACGGGTTCCGATGGCGGAGTTCAACGGACGACGATCACCATCGGCGGAACTCCGGCACCCGAATCCGGGACAAGTGATGAGGATGACGCCTTTCGTCCGCTATCTGACCGTCTGGTTACGGAACTCACCGCCCATCGCACCCTGGCGCTGCGCGATGCGCTGGCGAATGATCCGGACACGGCCTTCGCCGCTGTGCTGCATGCGCTCTGCCTTGGCGCCTTCTACAGCTGGGCCTCTAGCACATGCCTGGAGATCACGGCGAAGAGCGCTGGTTTCAGCGTCCAGGCGCCGGGGTTGCAGGACAGTGCTTCGGCCAAAGCCATCGACATGCGGCACGAGACCTGGGCACGGCAGTTGCCGGAGAAGCCGGGCGATCTGTGGGACGCGCTGATGACCCTCGATGGCGGCAGCCGGATGTCGCTCTTCGCCCACTGCGCGTCGCTCACCATCAATGTCGTGAAGGAGCCGTGGAACCGCCGCCCTGGCGCGCTCGATCATGGCGACCGGCTTGCGCAAGCCGTCGGTCTCGACATGGTCGCGGCGGGATGGCGGCCTACCGCCGATAACTATCTGGGCCGGGTGCCGAAGGCGCGCATCCTTGATGCAGTGCGCGAAGCCAAGGGCGAAGCCTCGGCCCAACTCATCGGCCATCTGAAAAAGCCGGACATGGCGAAGGAAGCCGAACGGCTGCTCGACGGCGCGGGCTGGCTGCCTGATCCACTGCGCATGACCGAGGCGGGGACGTCCGCCGAAGAACCGGCAAGCGAGACCGAAGCGCTCCCGGCATTCCTCACCGATAACGAGGATGGCGATGCCGATCCCGAGGAATCCCAACCGGACGCCGTCGCGGCGGAATGACCACGACCAGCAGGGCGGCAATCGCCACCCTGCACTCTTTCACACCAGGCCCGGCCCCTGAGCAAACAGGAATGTGCCGGGCTTTCGCATTTCAGGAGATTTTTGATGGACTGGTACACCTCTTGCTCTTACGCACCCGATCAGAAGCGCCGCTTCCATGCCGCCGCCCGGGCGCGGCTTCGCCGTCTTGCCGCAGAACTCGGATTTCCACCCGCTTCGTTCGATCTGCGTTCGAACCAGGGCGGAATCGCCGTTTCCGGGGAGATCACGCTGCACCATGTGCGCGTCTATGTGCAGGTGTGCCAGCCGGCAACACGCGCGGACAGCGGCATCCTGATCCGCACCTGCGAAGGACGGCGCGACTATACGGGCGGGCGCAACCACTTCGCGCCGCTATCGATGCTCGACGACATTCCGGCGTTGACGATTAGGATACGGACGGTCATGGCGGCGAACGGTGGCGCGGTTCGCGCCGCCTGAGAGGAAGAGGAGGGCCGGGACAGGGTGAGCCGGACGGGGTCGAGAGAGAGCGCCCCGGCGGTTCGTCCCGTTCCCGCTCTTTCGAGGTTTCCGCCATGAACTTTATTACTTCTCCGGCCACCATCCCGCCCATCGTTCCTCGACCCGGCACAGGCTCCGCGCTGATCGCCGCAGCCAGCCTGATCCTTGCCGAACTCGAATGCGGGCGGCGCATCGATGCACAGGCGCTTCGCACCGCCATGACCATCGCGTTCAATGGCTCCGACGCCGAAGGCGCCTGGGACTGGAAGACCGGCTATGACGCCTGCGAAGCGGCGCAGGTTTTATTCCTGCGCAAGTTCGGCCCGGCCATGCGCGCCCGCGCCGCGTCTCCCATCGCCATCCTGGCGATGCTGGAGAAACTCGCCGCCCTTCTGCCTTCGCAGACGCGCCGTTCGCAGGAATCGCAGGCGCTGCAGCAATTCTCGACGCCGATCACACTCGGATATGCCGCCAGTGTCGCCGCTGGCGTCACGCCCGGCGATCTGGTGCTGGAACCCTCTGCTGGAACGGGTCTGCTTGCCATCCTCACTGAGCTGGCCGGTGGCCGACTCGTTCTCAACGAACTTGCCGGGACCCGCGCCGATTTGCTCGCTCACCTGTTTCCCGGCATAACGGTGACCCGGCACGACGCCGCGCATATTCACGATCATCTTGATGTCAATGCGCGCCCGAGCGTCGCGCTGATGAACCCGCCGTTTTCGGTCGCGGCGTATGTGGATGGCAAGGTCGCTGACGCCGCGATGCGTCACGTCTCCTCTGCGCTTGCCCGTCTCGCTGATGGCGGGCGCCTGGTTGCGATCACCGGCGCGAATCTCTCTCCAGATAATCCATCCTGGCGTGACGCTTTCGTCCGCCTTCAGGAACGCGGCCGCGTGGTGTTCACCGCCGCCATCGACGGCCGGGTGTACGCCCGTCACGGCACGAGCGTCGATACACGCCTGACCGTCATCGACCGCATTCCCGCCGGGGACGGGCACGCATTTCCGGCTTCACCGGGCATCGCCGCCGATCCCGCCATGCTGCTCGAATGGGTGACGCGACTTGTGCCGCCACGGACTGGTGTTGCAACGGCTTCCTCAACTGGGCCCACACCGATAAAGACGCAGGCGCGATCGAACCGTCGCACTTCTCCGTTGCGTCCGTCTTCCCTTCCGGCGATCGAACCGGCTTCTAGCGAACTGTCCTATGAGTCCATTGACTGGACGCCAGCGGCGGGCGGCAACCTCACCGAGGCGCTGTACGAAGGCTACGGACTTCAGTCGATCCGCATCCCCGGCTCTCAGGCGCATCCGACGCGGCTGGTGCAGTCGGCGGCCATGGCGTCGGTGGCCCCACCCAAGCCCAGCTACCAGCCGCATCTTCCGGCGAATGTTATCTCGGACGGTCTGCTGTCCGACGCCCAGATAGAAAGCGTCATCTATGCCGGCGAGGCTCATGGCCGTCACCTTGCGGGGTCATGGACGGTGGATGAGACTTTCGACACCGTCTCGGCGGCGCACGAAGACGCAGAACACGCTGTCCGCTTCCGCCGCGGCTGGTTTCTGGGCGACGGCACTGGCGCCGGCAAGGGCCGCCAGGCCGCAGGCGTCCTCCTCGACAACTGGCTGAAGGGCCGCCGCCGCGCGCTGTGGGTCAGCAAATCCGACAAGCTGATCGAGGACGCCCAGCGCGACTGGTCGGCACTCGGGCAGGAACGATTGCTGATCACGCCGCTGTCCCGCTTCCGCCAGGGTACGCCGATCAAACTGGACCAGGGCATCCTGTTCACCACCTACGCCACGCTGCGCTCCGATGCGCGCGAGGACAGGGTTTCGCGGGTGCGCCAGATCGCCGAATGGTTGGGCTCCGATTTCGACGGAGTGATCATTTTCGACGAAAGCCACGCCATGCAGAACGCCGCCGGAGGGAAAGGCGAACGCGGTGACCAGGCCCCCTCACAACAGGGCCGCGCCGGCCTGCGCCTGCAACATGCGCTGCCCGATGCCCGCATCCTCTATGTCTCGGCGACCGGCGCGACGAGTGTCCACAATCTCGCCTATGCCCAGCGTCTCGGTCTCTGGGGTGGCGAGGATTTTCCCTTCGCCACGCGGGCCGAGTTCGTCGAGGCGATTGAGGCGGGCGGCGTCGCCGCCATGGAAGTGCTGGCGCGCGATCTGAAAGCGCTCGGCCTCTATGCGGCCCGGTCGCTCTCCTATGAAGGCGTTGAATACGAACTGGTCGTGCATCAACTCACGCCGGAGCAGATCCGCATCTATGACGCCTATGCAGGGGCCTTTCAGGTCATCCACAACAATCTCGACGCGGCGATGCAGGCGGCCAATATCACCGGCGCCACCGGCACATTGAATGGTCAGGCGAAGGCCGCCGCCCGTTCGGCTTTCGAGAGCGCCAAGCAGCGCTTCTTCAATCACCTCATCACGGCCATGAAGACGCCAACGCTGATTGCCGCGATCGAGCGCGATCTCGAAGCCGGGCACGCCGCCGTCATCCAGATCGTCTCCACCGGCGAGGCGTTGATGGAACGCCGTCTGGCGGAGATACCCGCCGAAGACTGGGGCGACGTGCAGGTCGATATCACGCCGCGCGAATATGTCCTCGACTATCTGGCGCATTCTTTCCCGACACAGCTCTATGAGCCGTTCACCGATAGCGAAGGCAATCTGTCGTCGCGGCCCGTGTATCGTGACGGCCAGCCGGTGCAATGCCGCGAAGCCATCGAACGGCGCGACCGTCTGATCGAAAAGCTCGCGTCCCTGGCGCCGGTGCAGGGCGCACTCGACCAGATCGTGCAGCGCTTCGGCGCGGACATGGTGGCCGAAGTGACCGGCCGTTCGCGGCGCATTGTGCGTTTCAGAAGTAATGACGGAGGTGATTGTCTGCGCGTCGAGAACCGCGCCGGTTCGGCCAACCTTGCCGAGACCCAGGCGTTCATGGATGACGCCAAGCGCATCCTCGTGTTCAGCGACGCGGGCGGCACCGGGCGCAGCTACCATGCAGATCTCGGCGCGAGGAACCGCCGCCTGCGCGTCCACTATCTGCTCGAAGCGGGATGGAAGGCCGACGCCGCCATCCAGGGCCTCGGGCGCACGAACCGGACCAACCAGGCGCAGCCGCCGCTGTTCCGGCCGGTCGCCACCAACGTGAAGGCCGAGAAGCGTTTCCTCTCCACCATCGCACGGCGCCTCGACACGCTGGGCGCCATCACCAGGGGCCAGCGCCAGACCGGCGGACAGGGGCTATTCCGCGCCGGGGACAATCTCGAATCCGCCTATGCGCGCGCCGCGCTGCGCCAGCTTTACGTGCTGCTCTATTCCGGCAAGCTCGATGGCTGTTCCCTGCAGGCGTTCGAGGACGCGACGGGCCTGCGTCTTGCCGACAGCAACGGCCTTCGTGACGTGTTGCCTCCCATCACGACCTTCCTCAACCGGCTGCTGGCGCTCACCATTGATTTGCAGAACATCCTGTTCACGGTGTTCGAGCGCCTGCTGGCGGCCAGGATCGAGGGCGCGGTCGCCTCCGGCACGTACGATGCCGGACTGGAAACGCTGACCGCCGAGAGCCTCAAAGTCACCAGCCGGCGCACGATCTACACCCATCCAGGCACGGCGGCGGAGACACAACTGCTGACGATTACACGGCGCGAGCGCAACCAACCGACGACGCTGGCTGAGGCAATGGAACGTGCCGATGATCCCCGCGCCGTGCTGCTGGTCAACACGCAGTCGCGCCGCGCCGCAGTGCAGGTTCCGGCGCCAAGTGTGATGCTTGATGACGGCGAGGTGGAACGCCGGGTGCGGCTCTTCCGTCCGATGGAACGCACGGCTATCCCTCTGGCCATGATGGTGCAGACCCATTGGCGCGAGGCCGATCGCGAAACCTTCGCCCGCGCATGGCAAACCGAACTCGCCGGTGTGCCCGAGTTCAGCGAGAGCGAAATCCATATCGTCACCGGCCTCCTGCTGCCGATCTGGAAACGGCTGCCCAACGGCTCCTCGCGCGTCTACCGGCTGCAGACCGATGAGCGCGAACGGATCATCGGCCGCCTCGTCTCACCGGCATGGGTCGCACAGGCGGCCGCAGGGGATGCGCCATCGCTCGCTGCGGCGGATGCCTGGACCGCCGTCATGGACGGCCGGACCATATTGCTGCTTCAGGACGGGTTGCAGCTTCGCCGCGTCCGGGTCATGAACGGCTATCGCATTGAACTTTCCGGCTTCACCGACGGCATGGTCGAACGGCTGAAGGCCCTGGGCCTGATGCCGGAGATCATCTCATGGAAGCTGCGGCTGTTCGTCCCCACCGGCGCGGCGGGCCCGGCTATCCTCAGTATACTGATGGAGCGCCATCCACTCATCCGCATCGCTGATCGTAACGCGGTTTGAGGGGGGGCGCTCATGTCCAGTCAAGCCGCTGATCTGGCGCACCGTCTTGCGCGTGACGCCGAGGCGGTCTGCCGCCATTACCTGTCCAACGGGCGGCGCCAGGGCCGCTACTGGACGGTGGGCGACGTTCGCAATGCGCCCGGCCGGTCAATGTTCGTCCGGCTTAGCGGACCAGAATCCGGTCCCGGCGCCGCCGGGCATTGGACCGATGCCGCCTCTGCCGAATACGGCGACCTCCTCGACGTGATCCGCGAAAGCTGCGGTTTCATTGAATTTCGCGATGTCGCCGAGGAGGCGCGGCGCTTTCTGAGTCTGCCGCGCGCCGAACCCGATCCGCCGACAGCACGGACGCCCCGCGCACCGGCGCCGACGGGATCACCGGAATCCGCACGTCGGCTCTTCGCCATGTCACGACCGGTTTCCGGCACAATTGCAGAAGCGTATCTGCGCAAGCGCGGCATTACGGCTTTGCACGGAACCGGCGCGCTACGGTTTCATCCGCGTTGCTATTACCGGCCCCATTCCGCCCCTTTCACTGAAACTTGGCCAACCGCGACCTGGCCAGCATTGATCGCCGCCGTCACGGATCTGACCGGCAACATCACCGGGGCGCATCGCACGTATCTTGATCCATCCGGCGCAGGCAAAGCCCCGATTGATACCCCAAGGCGCGCAATGGGCCAATTGCTTGGCAACGGCGTGCGCTTCGGTGAGGCTGGCGATGTCCTGGCGGCAGGGGAAGGCATCGAGACCATGCTGTCGCTCAGAAGCGTCATGCCATCCCTGCCGATGGTCGCCGCGCTCTCCGCCGGTCACCTTGCCGCCCTGCTGTTCCCGCCGGGCCTGCGGCGTCTCTATGCCGCGCGCGATAACGATCCGGCTGGCGGCGCGGCGATGACGGCCTTGACCAGGAAGGCGCAGGCGGCCGGGATCGAGTTATTCGTGCTGTCGCCAAGGCTCGGGGACTTCAATGACGATCTGCAACATCCTGGTTTGGACGAACTCCGGGCGGCGCTGCGTGTGCAACTCGCCCCTGAGGACGTAACCCGCTTCATGGCGATTGAGGACGGGACCGGAATGGGGCGATGACGCCAGTGCCTGGATCGTAACGCATCGGATCGCATTGGGGTGATCCTGTTGGTTCGGAGCGGTCCCGCGCCCACGGCCTTCTGAGAGGGCGATCGGGCGGCAGCCGGTCCGGCCCGGCAACGGCGTCCGGCAACTATTTTCCGCCGCGCCCGAGAGGCGCTTTGCAGCGCGAAACAAAATAGCCGCCGCCCGCCGTCCTCCGCTTTGCTACGGCCGCTGTCGCTTGCGCTCGGCGGTGCAGGTCCGGTCCGGCTACCGCCTTTCGTCGCCTGCGAAGGCCGCGATGGGCGCGGCCGATCCAACCAAGGGAAACACCCATGACGACCGAATACGACGACACCAGCTTTGAGCCGCCGCACGCTTCATCCCCAACCGGTCACGTCCTCACAGAACTCCAGCTCTATGGCCATCGTCCGTTCCAGGACGAACCCGACCCGCGACCGCTGCCCGACGCCCAAACCATTGCCGTTTCCGCCGCCGACATTTTCGACGCCCTCGTGGTGGCGCTGGGCGACACCCGCCTGGAGCCCGACCTCGAAGAGCTGCTCTGGTCCACCGTCAATATCTTCCACCGCGCCGTGAGCCGGATCGAGCGCGAGCTGGACGGCAACGAGCAGGCGCAAAAGCGCGGCCAGCGCGAACAGGATGGCTCAGAGGTTCGCTCGGTCGAGCTTGAACGCTGCACCGCGGAGGGCATGACGCTTATCGAACGGCGCAACTGCATGGAGTTCTTCCGCGATCAGGCCGCCGAACACTTCGAGCGCCACACCGGATCAACCTGGCGCCCGCGCAGCGGATCGATGGTCAATCATCGCACCCTGACCTCGGCGATGATCGACAGCCGGGATTTCCTCGCCGCCAAACGCCGGGCCGAATCCGAAGTGCTGCTGCCCGCAGGCCCCAAGGTCGCCTTCACCGGCGGGCTCAACTTCAACGATCACCAGCTGATCTGGGACAGGCTCGACAAGGTTCACGCCAAACATTCGGACATGGTGCTGCTGCATGGCGGCTCGCCGAAGGGCGCCGAGCGCATCGCCGCGCGCTGGGCCGATCACCGCAAGGTGCCGCAGATCGCCTTCAAGCCCGACTGGACCAAACACGCCAAGGCCGCGCCGTTCAAGCGCAACGACCAGATGCTCGAAATCCTCCCCGTCGGGGTCATGGTCTTCCCCGGCACGGGCATCCAGGACAACCTCGCCGATAAGGCCCGCAAGATGGGCATCCCTGTCTGGCGGTTCACCGAGGAGGGCGGCGCGTGAGCGCCGCACCGTCATCAGACCACTGGCTTGATTCGCAATCTGCTGTGGGTGTTCACTTTGCTTTCGCTTCGTGTCTATGGCGGAGATACCCTCATCGATTTTGAGTCTGACTAGATGCTTACGACGGTCACTTGAGCGCCAGTCTTATTAAGGTGCGCTTTCATCCGTTCAGATTGGCTTTTCGGAGTCGCGATTGCCAGGAGGCGCTGCGCTCTCGACGCCGCGACGTAAAGCTCGCGTGCTGTTTCGGCGTTCTTTGCAGGCGCGCCGGTTTCGAGATAGTCCAGGACGCCTTTTAGAGTTTGAGCGACCGTCACGACGCAGACGGCAGGAAACTCCATACCTTTCACCGAATGGATGGTTCTTGCCGGCGAGCATGCAGCAGGGGCGGCCATCAGAACGTCCGCAATATCTTTGTTCTTTTTCAGTTTCTGCGCTATCGACGGACCGCCCGCCGGCAGATGCGGTGCGAGGAGTTCCTTTGCACGGTCGTGCCATGCATCGGCATCGGCGTATATGTCGGGATCATACCGGAGCGCGCGAAGAACATGCAGCACTCGTGGTCGCCACTCATCCGGCTTGATCTCATATGCGATCAGGCACTGGTGATAGCTCTTACCCGATAGGCGCCCCTCAACCTCCAGAATGATCTTGTGGACATCTTCAATCGCAGATTTTTGGTTACCGGCCTCGAACGCGAAATGGAAATCACTGACAGCCTCCGCAAGCCGGAAGGTCAGATCCTTCTTCGCATTCACCACCGGCTGACCGATCGCATTGGAGCCGCTGTTTCTGGTCGCAGCCAGCACCGGCGCGTCGCCAATCTCGACTTTCAGGTCGTTAACAAGCTCCACAAATTTCGTACCGATGGCGGCGTGAACCGATCTGCCCGCATATGACAAAATGTAAACATGCGTCGGTTCGTCCTTGAAATCACCCAGCGGCTCATCGACGATATTTCTGGAATCTGCCGCCCGCAGCATCACAATCGCTTTGCATATATTTTCGCTGGAGCGAAAATTTCCACTCATACCAAGTCGGTCATCATTTGCGAACGTATCGGCAAACGCGAAAAGATGATCCGTGACACCGCCGCGAAACTCGTAAATCGACTGGTGGGGATCGCAGATTACCTTGGTCGGAATTCCCGCATCACGCAGCCATTTGATGATCTCCAGATCAGCTGGATTGCAGTCCTGCGCCTCGTCAACGATGATTTCGCGGAACCGAGCCGCAAGCGCGGAAGAAAGCCGCGCGGCGAAGTCGATTTCGGCACACCGGGTGATCGCCAGAGCCCGCGCGTCATCAAAGTCCAGCTCTCCGCGTTCAAGGAACCGGGTTTGCATCTTTAGGGCAGAGGTTTCAGATGCCTTTATGTGAGCTGGCTTTCTCTTGCTTACGTCGAAATCGAACCGAAGCGCGGCGGCGGCGTCAATCTTGCCGGTGATGCGATCAAAACATGAAAGAGGAAGAGGCTGGGCCTGATCAAAGGGCTTGACGATGCAGCTGCCCTTATCGGGAACTAGACGGGGCACTGCTTCCGTCTCGGGGATACCGAAGGGTGCCACCAGAAATCGCCAAATGAAGCTGTCAAACGTGCCGATGAAATGCGGAAAGATGGGAGAGCCGAGCAGAGCACCACGCCGCAAGCGGTCCTCAAGCCCCGACACGGCCGCGCGCGTAAACGACAGCAATGCAATGCCGCGCCCGTCATGGCGTGATCTCAGTATATGCCGCGCCCGTTCTACCATTACGTGGGTCTTACCCGCTCCGGGGCAGGCCGTTATAAAGGCCGAGCCCTCGTGGCAGATGACATTTTCCTGCTGCGCCGTCGGCGTGAACGGGCGACTGTTCATTTCACAAGTGCCTCAATGGCAGCCTTTATATATGCCGGAACAGTGAAGGCTGCCCCCTCGCTTATCTTCTCAGCAAGAATTTGAGCAAAGTCACCCTTGCGCGTTGACTCAAAGAGCGACTGGATCGCTTTCGCCTGTGCTTCGCGCAAGGCGCTTCGCAAGTTCATCGGGATTATCCTTGCCGAGAAAATGCTTCAGCAAGGCATAGATGCGAGTCGGGTTACCCGAAGCCAGAGCGCGCTTTGCATCCCGCAGCGGTGGGAGATAGACGTGACGGATCATTTCGTGACAGCCGGGCTCTGGCGTTCCTTTTGCCTTTCCTGCCCATAATGTTGGTCTGACGGGATAGTTGTCGGTGCTGGCGTCATAGGTCAACCCAAACCTCGCATATTGGAGTGATTGGTCTGTTGCGGCTGAAAGCAGACGCCCCTGCTGAGAGGGGTTCAAGCCGCTGAAAAGCGTTTCAATCTCGAATTTGGAAGCAGCGGCACCGAACCGAATATCCGTTAATTCCGCATATATTTCACGCCGACCGGCGAGTGGCGTCGTTGCAAGGCGGATCGCGTCAATCGCATTGCTCTTTCCGCTATTATTCTCGCCCACGAAAACGGTGAGATCATTACACAGAGGAATTTCTATCGTATCAAATGATCGAAAATCCGTAATAAGTATTCTCTCCAAATGCATCGCGATGCCCCCTGTTTTTTCTGCCTCGATGTCAATATTTTATTCGATTCTGCTTATTCCAAGAACTTATTCACCCCGACAAGAATTTGGTACGCAACAGCAGTCTTAGGTTCTGTTGACATTCATTTGATCCATAGCATAGCAGGCACGAGGTCAATGAACGCCATATAGTTTCGGCTTTTCTTGGCGTATCTGGTGGCAATTGCGCGATAATGTTTAATCTTGTTGAAGAATCTCTCGACGAGGTTTCGCTCGCAATAGAGGGCAAAGTCGCACAGGCGCTTGATGATCCTGTTTGCTTTGGGTGGAATAACCGCGCCTGCGCCGCTTTTTTCTATCAGCCCAACAATAGCGTCGGTGTCATACAGTTGGTCGCCTGAAGCTTCAGGGCCTTTGTCCGCCAGCACATTTTGTGCGGCGATCCCTTGCAACAGCAGTTCCGCCTGGGTGCAGTCGGCGATGTTGCCGGGTGTGAGAATGACGCGGACCGGATTGCCCAGCGCATCACACAAGGCGTGTACTTTGGTCGTCAGTCCGCCGCGTGAGCGGCCAATGTCTTGCGCCTCCTGCCCCCCCCTTTTGCCCCGGCGCTGTGTTGATGCGCCCGGATTATGGTTGCGTCCATCATCACGAATTCAAAGTCCGGGTCATCCGCCAAGGCGTTGAAAAGCTTCTCCCAAACGCCCTTGGCGGACCAGCGGTTGTAGCGCTGGAATACGCTGTTCCAGTTGGTCGCATGAACCTTCATGCACTTGCCAAATTCTTCCGGCAACTCGCGCCAATGCGCGCCGGTGCGGGCAATCCACAACACGGCGTCAACAAAACGCCGGTTGTCCTTTGCCGTGACGCCAGGGTCGCCTTTCTTGCCAGGCAGAAGATGTTTTATTTTCCGCCATTGATCGTCGCGCAGTTCGTGTCGCGCCATGCCTGCTGACCTCCTCTCAGCAAGCAGCTTGAATCACAATTCAGCCGATTTGTGAATCCTAAATGTCAACAGAACCTAATTGCATGTTATTATTAGTATTATATAAAGTTTATCGCCTAAAGACGTAAATTGGCCTAAAATTTAACCATTTATTAAATAGTCTGGAAAAAGACTATATCTCGCCACCTGAATTAATTACTCTGAGGCGGCGTGCCTTTATTACCCGCAGAGGAGAGAGGGCAGGAATATGCCTGCGACCCAACTTAGAAGGGCTGCGTTCATTTTCGTACCGCTGGTGCTGGCGGCGGCGGGGATCATGTATTTGCTTTACCGGACGGAGGCGTCCGCCGCTTGGTCGATTCTCCAAACGGAACAAAGAGGCCTGGTGGAACTTGGGCGTCGGCGCATCATCGTGAACCTGGAGCCGGTCGTCTCGGATGTCATGTATCTCGCCGGACAAGAGGCCCTGCGCCAATGGCTGGCGGCAAAAGACCCGGCGGCGCTCCGGAATCTGGCGGTGGAATATCTGGCCTTCTCGGCGCATAAGGTGGTTTACGACATAGTGAGGTTCCTTGACCCTGGAGGGCATGAGGTGGTGCGCGTCGACAGGAATGGCAAGCCCCGCCTTATTCCAGACGGCGAGTTGCAGGACAGGAAAGACCGCTATTTTGTACCTGAGACCCTGAAGCTGGGTAAGGGGCAGGCGTATGTCTCGCCATTCGATCTCAATTTCAGAAACGGCGCCATTGAATTACCGGTCAGGCCGGTGATCCGTTTTGGCGCGCCGGTGTTCGACGCCGAGGGGCGCAAACAGGGCATGGTCCTTCTGAACTATCACGGCGCGCGCCTGCTGGAACGGATCGGGGCACCTACCGTTTATGGGGAGGGAGATATCTGGCTGCTGAATGATAAGGGATATTGGCTGCTTGGCCCGCGTCCGGAGGATGAATGGGGCTTCATGTACCCGGAACGGCAAACCCGCACATTGGCGCAGGCTTACCCGGAAGCATGGGAGAATATCCGGCGGCACGCCGCATCGGCGCAGTTCATGGCCGACGGCGATCTCTTCACATACGCCAGGGTATCCCCGAGCGAGTGGGATATGTCGCTAGCTTCGAATGAGAAGCCGGTCGTCAGTATTGTGTCCGCCGAATCGTGGATACTGGTTTCGCGTGTCCCGGCGCCGGCAATCGCGGCGCTAACCGCCGCGCCAAGGCGCAATTTCATGACCGCCTTTGGCGTTGTAGCGGCGTTGCTGGCCGTTCTTGCCTGGCTCATTGCCCGCCACCAGACAGTCCGGCTGTCCGCCGAACAGCAAATCCGCAATAGCGAGGCGCGTTTCCGGGGCCTGCTGGATTCGGCGCCCGACGCTGTCGTCGTCACAAACAAGGAGGGAGAGATCGTACTCGTCAATGCCTGGACGGAGCAGCTCTTCGGACATCCGCGGGACCGGCTGACCGGCCAGCCGGTGGAGATACTCGTGCCGGAGCGGTTTCGCGGTCGGCACCCCGGCTACCGGCGCGGCTACGTGGCCGAAAATCCGCAAGTCCGCTCAATGGGCGCGGGTCTCGGTCTTTACGGGCTGCGTGCCGATGGAACGGAGTTTCCCGTGGAGATCAGCCTCAGCCCGGTTCAGACCAGCGACGGAGTTCTGATCGTCTCCCACAGCCGGGACGTGACCCAGCGCCGCGAATCGGAACAAAAGATTAACGAGCTAAACGAACGTCTTACACGGGACAACGAGGCGCTTCGCAACAGTGAGGCGCGTTCCCGCAACCTGCTGGAACTGGCGCCCGACGCTATCATTATCAGCAACAAGAATGACGAAATCGTCCTGTGTAACAAGCTTGCGGAACAACTTTATGGCTATGGCCCGGGTGAACTTGTGGGCCGCAATGTGCTGATCCTCAACCCCGAACGGTATCGCGAGGGGCACAAGGGACGTCCGGTCTATTTCGAGGCCGTGCGCGCCATGGGGCAGGATAGCCAGTTTATCCGCACAGGTATGCGCAGTGACGGTACAGAATTTCCCATCGAATTCAGAATCAGTAGTATGGACGTAAGAGACGAAATTCTGATTTTCACAGCCGTTCGCGATATAACCGAACAACGTAAAGCCGCCGAAAAACTCAAGGAATTGAATGACCGCATGGCGCGGGATAATGATGAACTCGACGCCCTGAACAAGGAACTGGAGGCCTTCAGTTACGCGGTTTCGCACGATCTGCGCGCGCCCCTGCGGGCCATTGACGGGTTCAGTCAGGCGCTGCTTGAGGACTATGCGGATCGCCTCGACGGCGACGGCCGTGATTATCTGTCGCGTGTCCGCAAGGCGGCCCAGCGCATGGGAGAGCTTATTGATGATCTGCTGAAACTTGCCCGGATCACGCGCGGGGATATGAATACCGGTGAGGTTGATCTTAGCGCGCTGGCGGAAGAGATTCTGAACCGGCTCCGGCTGGAAGATCCGCAGCGCGCCGCCGGGTTCATCATCGCCCCGGGACTGACCGTGCACGGCGATCCCCGTTTTCTGCGAATCGCCATGGAAAATTTACTGAATAACGCCTGGAAATTTACAGCGGGGAAAATACCGGCGCGCATTGAGTTCGGCCGAACCGAACGCAATGGCGCGCCTGCCTATGTCGTGCGCGACAATGGCGCGGGATTTGACATGGCCCATGCGGACAAGCTTTTCGGCGCGTTCCAGAGACTGCATGACGCCGGCGCGTTCCCGGGCACCGGCATCGGGCTGGCGACCGTGCAGCGGATCATCCGCAAACATGGCGGAAACATCTGGGCCGAAGCAGCGCCGGACCAGGGGGCGGCTTTCTATTTTACCCTGTAACGCGGAGGAAAGAGTATGAGGACGAAAATTATTTTGCTGGTGGAGGATAACCCGGACGATGAGGCTCTTACCCTGCGCGCCTTCCGCAAAAACAATATCACGAACGAGGTCGTCGTGGCGCGCGATGGGGTCGAGGCGCTCGATTATCTTTTGGGCACCGGTAGATATGAGGGCCGCGACACCTCCGATCCGCCACAGGTTGTGCTGCTCGACCTCAAACTGCCGAAACTGGATGGGTTGGAAGTATTACAGCGCATTCGGGCGGACGAGCATACACGGTACCTGCCGGTGGTCATCCTGACATCGTCGAAGGAAGACCAGGATCTGATCAACAGCTACCGGCTGGGCGCCAACAGTTATGTGCGCAAGCCGGTCAATTTCGAAGAGTTCATTGAGGCGGCGCGTCAACTTGGTCTTTATTGGCTCCTGCTCAACGAGCCGCCGCCGGAATAATGGGAGGCAGACAGGGTAAAATGGCAACAGGCGCGGAAAATACAAGCAGGCCATTACGGGTTCTGATCATTGAGGATTCCGAAGATGACGTGGATTTGCTCGTTCGCGAACTCAGGCGCAGCGGTTTCGAGCCAAGCTACCAGTGCGTGAAGACCGCCCCGGACCTGAACGCCATGCTGGACCGCCAGCAATGGGATCTGTTCATTGGCGATTACACCATGCCGGGCTTCAGCGGCACACAGGCGCTGTCCATCGTGCGCAGCCGGGGCATCGAGGCGCCCTTTATCTTTGTGTCGGGGACCATCGGCGAAGATGTTGCCGTCACCGCCATGCGCGCGGGTGCCCAGGACTATGTGATCAAGGGAAATCTGAAACGCCTGGGGCCGGCCATCGAGCGCGAATTGCGTGAAAGCGATGCGCGCCGCGAACGCGCGCGCGCCGAAGTGGAGCGCCAGATAGCGGAAGACCGGTTCAGGCAAATCCTGATGATTGCCGCCGACGCCATCATCAGCATCGATGAAGATATGCGCATCGTCATCTTCAATGAGGGCGCGGAAGCAATATTCGGCTATCGCGCCGATGAAGCGATCGGGCAATTCGTGGACCTGCTGCTACCTTCCGGCGCCGTCGCCGCGCAGCGCAAGATTATTACCGAATTGATGTCTTCACCTGGGACCGCTCAAAGGATCGATCCGCGCGACGACCTCGCCGGGCGGCGGAAGAATGGCGAGGAGTTTCCAATAGACATGACAGTCTCAAAACTGATCCAGAGTGGCAAAACGACGTTCACGGCCATTATCCGGGATATTTCCGGCCGCAAGCGCGCCGGACAGCAATTGCGGCTATTGACCAGCGCTGTCGAGCAGAGCGCAAACCTGATCACTCTCACCGGCGCCGATGGGACAATAGAATATGTCAACCCGAAATTTAGCGAAATCATGGGATATTCTGCAGATGAGGTCATGGGCCACAAACCTTCCTTATGGAAGTCCGGCGACATGGATAAAACCATCTACACAGAACTGTGGAATACCATACTGGCAGGCAACGAATGGCGCGGAGAGCTTCAGAACAGGCGCAAGGATGGAGGGGTGAGAATCGTGTTCACTACGATCTCTCCGGTAAAGGACGAGCGCGGAAACATCACGCATTTCCTCAGCATGCAGGAGGACATCACGCGGCTTAGGGAAATCGAGGTAGAGCACCGGCGGTCCCAAAGGCTGCAAACCATCGGGCAATTGACCGGTGGATTTGCGCACGACTTCAACAATCTGCTTACCATCGCTATCGGCAATCTTGATCTGCTACTGGAAGACCCTGCCTCGAAAAATTCCAGTATCCGGGAGTTTGGCCAGGCGGCCCTGGATTCGGTTTTGCGCGGCGCGGGGCTTACCCGCAAGCTTCTGGCCTATGCGCGCGGCCAAATCCTCCATCCGATGACGTTCGATGTTAATGAACTGGCGTCCGGCACGACAGATATGCTGCGCCGGACGCTTGGTGAACAGATTGTGATTGAGACGGTTCTGGCCGGCAATCTGTGGCCGGCCCATGCCGATCCGGAACAGTTGGAAACCGCGCTTACCAACCTCGCCGTCAATTCACGCGACGCCATGCCCCAGGGTGGCAGGCTGACAATCGAAACAGCCAACCGGCGCCTTGACGAAGAGTATGCCGCCGCAAACGTCGAGGTTACGCCGGGAGATTATGTGATGCTCGCCGTATCGGATACGGGCACAGGAATGTCTCCGGAGATAGTTAACCACGTGTTCGAACCATTTTTTACGACAAAAGAGCAGGGCAAGGGGACCGGCCTGGGCCTCAGCATGGTCTATGGTTTTGTCAAGCAGTCCCACGGGCACATCAAAATCTATAGCGAAGCCGGGCACGGCACGACAATCCGGCTCTATTTGCCGAGGGCGCAAGACGGGGTAGCTCCCCCAAACGAAGAGATTCCTGGCGAATCCGGAACGGCGGCCAGCGCCGCCAAAATTCTTGTCGTCGACGACAACCCTGACGTGCGCGGCGTCGTGGTCAAGCAACTCACCGGTTTTGGTTACAGTGTGATGGAATCACAAGATGGCCCATCAGCGCTTGACTTAATCCGGCGCGATGAGACGATAGACCTGCTGTTCACGGACATAGTAATGCCCGGTGGCATGACGGGCATTGAACTGGCCCGCGAGGTGCGAAAGATCAGGCCAATGCTTAAAATCCTTCTTACATCGGGCTTCGCCCAGGCAACGGTGCAAAACAGCAGCCAGCCCGGCGAGAGCATGAATATTTTAAGCAAGCCATACCGCAGACAGGAACTGGCCCGGAAGATTCAGGAGGTTTTATCCGGGAAAATCTGAAGGAGAAAAGAGTGGCGGCACTGCGCCTGCCCCATCAATCCTTGGGACTTTATAATAATAATAATAAAAATGTAAAAAAACAGGTAGGGAGGAACAGCGTTATGCCCGGCAATCGGCTATTATTGATCGATGACGAAGACGCCATCGCGAAAACGGTAAAAGTGATCGCAAATGGTTGTGGTTTTGATGTGGAAACAACCGCGGATGCCGCGATATTTCTGGAGCATGTCGCGAATTGGCCGCCAACCCATGTCATTCTTGATTTGCAAATGCCTGGGAAGGATGGCGTCGAGTTGCTGCGCGAACTGAGTAATATGCGCTATTCGGGGCGTATTGTCATCGCCAGCGGCGCGGGGGGGCGGATAGTTGACGCCGCCCGCCGGCTGGGGGCGGAACGCGGGCTCGACATCGTGGCCACGCTGCTTAAACCGTTTCGCGCCGCCGAGTTGCGCGATTTACTCACGCAGCTTGCCATTGCGGATCCGGTTTGGGAGAGCGAATCCGCACTCAGGCTGGCGATCGCCCAAAATCAGATATTCCTGTGTTACCAGCCGAAAATCGACCTGCAAACAAGCCGCATGGTGGGCCTTGAGGGGCTGGTGCGCTGGCGGCACCCGGTGCAGGGAGACTTGTACCCGGATAGTTTCATACCGCTCGCGGAGCGCAGCGGACTGATCCAGGAACTGACCTGGAAGGTGATCGAGATTGGCCTGGATCAGATCGCCGAATGGGGCGCGGCTGTGGATGCGTCGCTTGCCATCAATCTTTCAGGCGCCAATCTGCGTGATCTATCCTTTGTTGACCGGTTGAGCGAACAATGTGTTGCCCGCAGTATTAATGCCAAGCGCATTGTTCTGGAACTGACCGAGACGTTCGCAATGGCCGACCCGCTAAACGCCATGGAAATATTGACGCGGCTCCGGCTCAAGGGATTTGCGCTCTCGATTGATGACTTTGGCACGGGCTATTCGTCGCTGTCGCAACTCGCCCGCCTGCCGTTCTCGGAAATAAAAGTCGACAAGAGCTTCGTCATGCAGGCGGACAGCTCGCCGGAGGCGCGGGTGATCATCAAATCGATCATCGACCTGGCGCATAATCTTGGCCTGCATGTGGTCGCCGAGGGCGTGGAAAGCGCAGCTATCCAGCAGATCGTGGCCGAATTGGGGTGTGACCTGGCGCAAGGCTATCATATCAGCCGGCCGCTGTCGGCGGACAAGGTTATTCCCTGGCTTCACGGCTGGGAGGCGCGTCAGGCCATGGAAACCGGTGTGGTTGAGGAAACAGCGCAGTCTCACTCCCTGCACTCCCCCTGGGTCAAGTATTATGACGGCTCCGACGACATGAAAGCGGCGCTGACCGAATTTCTATCCAGTCACATCAATCCTCTGTGGAAGCTGGGCCGGGATTCCCTGATTGGCTGGCGCATTGCCGGTAACGGCATAGAGGTGCTTATGGCGCCTTACCAAAACATCGTCGATCATTTTGCCCAATTGAAGCGGCTGCTGCGCGGCCCCCGGATGATGGGGGATCGTACTTTCCAGCTCGCGCACCAACTGATTGGATACACGCCTACGCCGATTGAGTTGCCGTTTCGCATCAGCGATGACGAGGCTGGCGCCGTCCCAACCGGAATGATTGAGGAAGTGCTGCGCCGCTACGCCATTACCGAAACGCAGCACCGCGCGGTCACGCTGTTCGACATCGTCGGCTTCTCGCGCCATGAGTCCAGGGTGCAGGTGTCGCAGCTCAACAGCCTGGAATGCTCAATCAACACCGCTCAGGGAATCCTGCGCGAAGTCGGCAAGACGGTCGATCTTGCCCGCACCACAGCGGGGGATGGTTTTTATATCTGGAACCGGCTGAAGGGAGCGCAATGCGATCTTGACACTTATCTGCTCACCATGCTGGTGGTTGTCGACAATGCCATCGCCCGGCTTGGCGGGCGTGAGCCGTACGTGCCCGAGATCAGAACCTGCTTCTCGATTGGACCACATTATTCCTACCATCAGGTCGAGGGGCTTGACCCGCGCGGGCACGACTACATTGTGGGTGACGTCACTATAGGGCTCGCCCGTATGATCTCAAAATGTTTGCCCGGACAGATACTGATAGGCAGCTTTAACCGGCCCCCGGATGATGACGCTGATCCCGCCAATCCGGTCGAGTTTGCAAGCGAGGCGGATGGTGTCTTCGACAGGCTTGAAAATTTCCGGATGCATGGCCGCATGGTGAGCAGTATTGGCTGCTATTTGACAGGCGAAGAACGCGCCCCCAATGTGTTCGATGTGACGCAATATCGCATCCTCGACAAACATGGCTTTGAACACCGTGTATTCAACCAGAAATTCAACGTTTATCTGGCTGCCGATCCGGTCAGCGCCACCCCCGCCGAAGCGCTGTATATAGGCAAGCAACTGGCCGACCTCGATGTTTTTGACGCAATCCCATGCCAGTAGACTGATAGGTCTGTCTGCAGCGCCTTGGATGGTCCATGCCATTGTCTTGAAATGGGGAGTATCTGGATCTGCGTGTGGCCAAGCAGTTTGCCGATCATCAATAGCGTCATGTCAACCGGTGCCAGCCCCAAGACCTGCAAAGACGCGAAGCTATTCAGGCTATTCCTTTGGCGTCCTTCTGAACCGTCAGCGCGCATCGCTCCGCACGGTTGCGAACCAGTTCCGCAAATCGTGCAAGTGCGGCGGCGTCGAGACCCGGCTGCGCAAGCCTGCCAGCAACATCGCGTGCCGTTGCCTGCACGCTTTCGCAAAGCTCGGCGACCCTCCGGCGGACCAGCGGCAAACCCAGGCCCGCATCACTTGCAAACGCGGTCCAGCCCTTGGCGTCCATTTCTCCAAGCGTTGCGCGTTTGCCGATATTCATCGCCAGCTTCGGTGCAAGTTCAGGATAGGCGACGGTCGCCAGCAGATCATAGAGCGGGGCGAGGCGCGCGCCCTGGTCCTCATAAAGGATCGAAAAGTTCTTGCCGTGGGCGTCGGCGTTTCCGGCAATCAGATTGAAAATCACGGCGTCGAGCAGTTTCAGCACATCAACCGCAGGCCGGGCGGCGGCGCGCCGCAGCAGGGCGAAGCAATCCTTGATTGTAGGGCCACCTTCGCTGGCGTATTTGGTTTCCGGCGGCACACCCAGCGCCTGGCAGAAATCTTCCTGGTGGATGCGGCGCACAAAGCCATCGCCGCCGTTGGCGCGGTCATATCGTTGCACCAGCAGAAACGTCCGGCCGCGCACGACGCGCGCCTCAACAGGCGCCACGTCAAGGCCAACCGCCACCGCCAGCCGCATCACGAACGCTTCGTTTTCGGTTGTCACTGCGAAGCGCGCAATCGGCGGCTTGAGGATGTGGGTGGTCGGCTGTCCGGGCGCTGGCAGTGCGACCGCGCTTTCCACCAGAACTACCGGCAGCTTGGATTGCGCGCCTGCGAGCGAGAGCCGCAAGCCTGCTTCCCCCGCCAGCATCGGGCGCACCGGCAATGCGTTCAGTACACGGATCAGCTCCGCTTCGTCCAGCAGCAAAGGCCGTTGAGGGGAAGCGGGAGAGGCCGGTGTTTCGCCGGGCGCAAGCAGTTGCAGCGCGCCAGCGACATCGCCGCCGAGCCGGTCGAGAAGCGCAAAATCATTGCCGCGTGAGACGCCAAGCGCCTGCGCCGCGGCGTCGCGCTGGCTCTCTTCCGGCAAAAGGCCAGCGAAGAAGGGACGGCATTCCCGGCGGGCAAAGGGTTCCGCGCGCTTGGGCAGGGAGACCGACAAATCCGGCGCCGCTGCATCGTCAAGCCATCCGGGGGCGTAGACAAAGCCGAGTTCGCCATGCTGGTTCTGGCTCAACTGCCCGGCGACGCGCCCCTCCCACCAGATATTGAGGACGCGCGTCACGGCTTGCGCTCCGCTGGCGGCGCGATGGAAATTGAGCAGCCGAGCGCCTGCAGAACCTGGAGGGTCTTGCCGATTTGCGCCGTCGGTTTGCCCGCTTCGAGATCGACGATAAAGCGCAAGCCCACGCCCGCCGCGCCGGCGAGTTCGTCCTGCCGCAGGCTTTGGGCCTTGCGGGCGTTACGGACGATAGCGCCGATACCGGCTGGTGTCAGGATTTGCTTTGCCATGTTATTTCCCGAGCGGGAAATTAGCATGGGTTTCTGGCGATTGTACAGAAGAATTTCCCGAGCGGGAAAACCGGCCATTTGTCGTCACCGGGGGATTATAAATTTCCCGCTCGGGAAATTAACCGATTCACACCCGGGGCAGCCGCCTCCGACTGAGCAGGCTTCGGCTGGGCGAGCCGCACCATATTTCCGCCACGCTTACCCGGCATTTTCGGCTATACTGCTTTCCGCGCCGTGGTGGTGGTGGAAGGCGCAACCGTTCGGCCATTGTTACGGAGACCACCATCATGATCATCATCGGCATTCTTCTGAGTATCGCCGGGCTGGGCTTTTTCTGCTGGGCGCTATTCACGCTCGCCGTCTATGCGCTGCCATTTTTTGCCGCCGTGTCGGCCGGAATGTTCGTCTATGACAACGGCGCCGGTCTGATCGGCATTATCGCCGCCGGAGCGCTCACCGGTATCCTCACGCTGATCGCCGGACAGGTGATTTTCGCTACCGTGCGCTCACCGTTAATCCGCATGTCAATTTCAGTGTTGTTCGCGGCGCCGGCCGCACTCGCTGGCTATCACGCGACCCATGGCATTGCCGCGCTGACCATGCCGTCCGGGATCTGGCAGATGATTTTCGCCGTGACCGGTTCGATTGCCGTTGGCGCGACAGCCTGGGCGCGGATGGCAGCGCTGACGCCCGCTCCGTCTGTGCGGGGAAACGCCAGGAGGCAGGTTCTACCGTAAGTCCAGGACTGCGGGCCGATAAGTGCAGCGGGCATCCCCCTTGTTTTCGAAGTTGGCGAAGATCGGGCGTTGCCGGATGCTTGATCATGACCTTGAAGGGATAAGTTTGCGGCCCGGCGGGCTTGGAGTGGCGACGCCAGTAGCGCGCCGGTCAACGGCAGCAGTGGCGGCATCGTTTCCGTGGTGGTACTCGGGTTTCTGATATGAGCCCATTGGGTTGAGGCTAGGGGTGTCCCGCCTGAACCGTTGGGCTTCCTTACCGGTGCTGGAATGTCCGCCGAGCTCTCCTTGAAACTACTCTGTTCAATCGCACGCTATCCATACGGCCTCTTTTATGGCCTGATCTGGCCGAAGGACGGCTACGCCTCGATCGTCTGGCCGCAACGCCGCCGGGCGACTTTCTTCCCCTGGGCTGCGCCCATTCCTCGCGAGACAAGAAACTCGCCCGGCTGGCGTCCTTCGCTGCGCTACGGCCTGCATGCAGGTGCGGCGCCGATCGCCTCCGGCCTGTTGATCGCCATCGAGGCCGCGATGGTCGCGGGCTCGAAAACAGCGAACAAGGAGAACTATTATGGCTAACATTGGCGCCTTCAAGAAATCCGGCAACGAGTTCCAGGGCGAAATCGTCACCCTCAGCGTCCAGACCAAGGGCGTGCGCATCGTCCCCGAAACCAACCGGGCCAACGACAACGCTCCCAGCCACCGCGTCTATGCCGGGCGCGCCGAGATTGGCGCCGCCTGGTCCAAGCGCTCCACCGAAGGCCGCGATTATCTCTCGGTCAAGCTGGATGATCCGAGCTTCAACGCTCCGATCTACGCCAACCTCTTCGACGACGAGGACGGCGAAGCCTTCATCCTCATCTGGTCCCGTAGCCGCAAGGCCAACGGCGACTGAACCGTCCCACGAAGCCCCGCCCGGTTAGCCGGGCGGGGCTTCCGCTTTGTCATATTCAGCGTTTCTTCTTTGATGTCGTACGCCCATTCCTGATCACAGCGGGTTTCAGGATCAACGCTTCCGCGTCCGGCGTGATCAGATCGATTGGCGTGACACCCAGCGCCTGGCTCAACTCGAAGAGCGTTACGACAGTTGGATTGCGCCGGCCGCGTTCCAGGTCACTCAGATATTGCTGCGCAAATCCCGACCGGTCGGCAAACTGCTCCTGCGTCAGGCTTTTTTCAAGCCTGATCCTGCGCACATTCCGCCCAACCAGTTTCCGCATATCCATGCGGAAGAATTGGCCTTATACATACTATAAGTTTATCAACTATAATATGTATCTATGGGGTATGATGAAATAATGTGCAGCAATATGTACCAACTTCGTGTAAATATGATTGGCCCACCGGGCCAAGAAGAAACGGACAAACCATGAGCCAACAGCAGGCCGAGATCGCCGATACCGCACCCAGTGAGCCGCGCCTCACAGATTATGATCGCGCGCATCTGACAACCTACCTCCGGCTTCTCGACGCGGCGGCGGATAACGCCGACTGGGAGGAAGCCGCCAGCTTGATCCTTGGCATGGATGCTAAATCAGAGCCGGATCGCACGCGCAGCGCGTATGACTCCCATCTAGCCCGGGCGCAGTGGATGATGGCGGCGGGCTATCGCGATTTGCTTCAAAGCGGTAAAAAATAGAAAATAACCTGGATTCACGCGCAACCAGGCGAATAGCCACAGCTTCACACTTCTAGGTTGCCGCATCTTGGCCATAATCTCTGCCGAGTATATGCCAGATGGCGGTCAAAGATTCGCACAACCCGGTCTGATCTCCGGGCTTCCCGTGGTCTGCGTGTCGCCCTGTAGGCGATATATGAACTGGGGGATTGGCCATGCCCGGCGAGAACTGGCGAACTACTGATACTTACAATTACCTTGCCGATCTGGACATGGCGGGTGTCGCATTCGAGTTCTTGCGGCGTAACCCGGACTACCAGGGCGACTGTAAGCGCATAGTCAGTCAGGACGCTCTCAGTGCGGATGACGAGGCTAAAAGTGCTGGTCTCGCCCGCCGCTGGGGGCTGGCTTTTCCTGCGGACCCACATGTTCGGGCCGGTGAACAGATTGTGTTCTGGCTGCCCGATGTTCTCGCCAGCACGGTCGTTCTCGTGGCGCTCAATGGCCGTTGGGATGGTCCGTCACTCGCCTATGATCCGCAAAACTGGCCTGGCCTGATCGCACTTCGCGAAGCGCCGGACGGTGTGTTCATTCAACTGAGCGATGATGGAACTGTGCACCATCTGTGGCTGCCATCGCGTCCAGACGAAGGCGAATCCGTTGCCGCCATGCTTCCGTTAGATAACGCCGCACCGGTTCGAATCGATGCGACGGCTGCGTTCTGGCGCACTCTCGGCCAGAAGCGATCAAAGCGCCAGCAGCGGCCACCGCCGTTGCGGCAGGCGCGGCTCACCCCGGCCTTGCGAGCCCTTGACGGCAGACAATCCGGCGCAAGCTACCGCGCGATTGCAACAGCGCTCTATGGTGAGGAACGTATCGCAGCGGAATCCTGGAAAACCTCATCGCTCAGAGACACCACCATCCGCCTGGTTCGACGCGGGCTGTTCCTGATGCGCGGCGGGTACCGCCGCTTGCTGGGTAAATCCCCGGACGATTAATTCCTCACGGGTACGGGTGGCGAATTTCGCGCCCCACATCTTCACCATCCCTCTACGCCGGGCTGCTTCGCCAATGTGATCGCTGTTGGCCACCGATATCCGGTGGCCTTCCTCGACATCACGGAGGCCGCCCATGTCTGCTGCAATCCCCCAACTCCCGCCGCGCCACCTGCGCACACCCGAGGCCGCGCGGTTCCTCGGTCTCTCCGGCCGTACGCTGGAAAAGCACCGCACCTATGGCACCGGGCCACGCTATTCCAAGCTGGGTGGCCGCGTCGTCTACCGGCTCGACGACCTGCAGGCCTGGGTGGAACGCGGCGTCAAGTCATCGACCTCCGATCCCGGCGCAGGAACTGTGCTGCCCGCCAAACGTCATGCATCCGCCTTGTTGCCCTACGCCGGCAAGCCGCGCAACTGATGCAAATGCCGCAACCACTCAAGTCAAACCGGCGATTCCTGCAAACAGAACGCGGACAGCTTGAGCTGTTTCGCGCGCTCCCCGGCGAGATCGCCCCGCGTGATGCGCAAGACCTCATGAGTTATCCGTTCTTTAGCCTTGCCAAATCACCGCGCGTGCGGCCCATCGACTTTCGCATGGGCGACGTCGCCATCCGTGTCGAGGCAACGCCTGAACATGGCATGGCGACGATTTGGGACGCCGATGTGCTGATCTGGGCCGCATCGCAGATCGTCGAAGCGCGCGATGCCGGTCTCAAAACTTCGCGCCTTATGGCAACAAGCCCCTATGCAATTCTCACCTTCATTGGCCGGGGAACGTCCGTGCGCGATTATCACCGGCTCAAGGCCGCGCTTGACCGGCTGCAATCCACCAGCATCGCGACAACGCTGCGTCAGCAGCCACCGAACCCGCAAACGCGGGTTCGGCCAGGCGGGCGTCGTTGGCAATATCGACACCAACCGCACCCAGATGTCGGCGCTCATCGGTTCCAGCCAGTCGGCGGCGGGCGCGCTTCAGGCGGCCCAGGCCGGCAACCAGCTGCTGGCCTTGCAGGCCCAGCAACTCGCCGATCTCACCGCCGTTGTGGCCGCGCAAGGGCGGGCGCAAAACCTGGAAGCCGCACAGCACGCGGCGGCCCTGGAACAGGCCCGCGAGCAGCGCCGCCGCTTCCTTGCGCCGGGTGCGGGGTATCAGCCGGGCAATGCAATTATGTTCCAGAATTGAGGCGGGCCATGGACATGAAGATGCTGGCCCGTCTCGGCGCAGTGGCGTTCGGGACCGTGGCGATCCTCGCAACGGCCTTCGAGTTAGGCCGGGAGGAGGATGAGCCTTCGCCGCAATCAACTGCGCCGGATGTGGCGGCAGATTCACTGCGCGGCGAGTTGGTGCGCTGCCAGATGCTTGGCGAAGCGGGCATTCGCGATATGGCCTGTCTTCGCGCCTGGGCCGAGAGCCGCCGCCGCTTCATTGCGCCCGCCGCCGTCACACCAGAAAGAGAATAGCAGCATGGGCGGCGCCGGCGTCATCGACCGTTTCCTGGAAGTCTTCACCCGTTACATCGATTCCGGGTTCGGCCTGCTTGGCGGCGAAGTCGCGTTTCTCGCCACCACGTTGATCGTCATCGACGTGACGCTCGCCGCCCTGTTCTGGGCCTGGGACGGCGGTGACGACATTCTCGCGCGCCTTGTAAAGAAGACGCTGTTTGTGGGCGTCTTCGCCTACATCATCGGCAACTGGAACAATCTCGCCCGCATCGTCTTCGAGAGCTTTGCTGGCCTTGGATTGAAGGCGAGCGGCACCGGCTTCAGCGCGGCCGATCTGCTGCGCCCGGGCCGTGTTGCGCAGGTCGGCTTCGATGCGGGACGTCCCATCCTCGACGCCCTATCCGGTCTCATGGGTTATGTCGGATTCTTCGAGAACTTCCTGCAGATCATGGTTCTGCTGTTCGCCTGGGTGCTGGTGCTGCTCGCCTTCTTCATCCTGGCCATCCAGCTGTTCATCACGCTGATCGAGTTCAAACTGACCACGCTCGCCGGCTTCGTGCTTATCCCCTTCGGCCTTTTCGGCAAGACCGCCTTCCTTGCTGAGCGCGTGCTCGGCAATGTCGTCTCATCGGGCGTCAAGATATTGGTGCTGGCCGTCATCATCGGCATCGGATCGACACTCTTTGCCGAGTTCACGCAAGACTTCGGCGGCAATCAGCCTACCATCGAAGACGCCATGGCGATCGTACTGGCGGCGCTGGCGATGCTCGGCCTCGGCATCTTTGGTCCTGGCATCGCCAATGGCCTGATCTCCGGCGGACCGCAGCTCGGCGCGGGCGCCGCCGTTGGAACCGGGCTTGCTGCGGGCGGCGTGGTTGCCGCAGGTGCGGCCGGAACGGGAATGGCGGCAAGCGCTGCGGGCGAAGCGTTAACCGGTGCTGCGCGCGGAGGCGCTACGTTGGCAGGTGGTGCCGCTGCTTCTTATCGTCTTGCATCAGCCGGTGAAAGTGGTGCGTCTGGCGTCGCCGCCGGTCTCGGTGGCGTCGCCAGGGCTGGCGCGGGCGCCGCCATTCAGCCCTTGAAGCGGGCCGCTGACGCCATGCGGGAAAGCTATCGCGGCGGCGCCAGAGGCGCCGTCGAGGCGACGGGCGGCGCGTTCACCGGAGGCGCATCCACCGACGCAGGCGCACCAGCCTCAACCGCATCCGCTCCGCCCGCCTGGGCGCAGCGCCTGAAACGCACCCAGACCCTCAACCATGGCGCAACCGCCGCCGCCCATGCCGTGCGCTCCGGCGACAGCCATGGCGGCGGGGCTTCCGTCGATCTCTCCGAAGGTGACCGCTAATGTTCAAACGACACTCTGTCCGCTACAGCAAGACGCCCGAACCCGAGACCCCCTATCAGAAGGCCGCCCAGGTCTGGGACGAGCGCATTGGTTCGGCCCGCGTTCAGGCAAAGAACTGGCGGCTGATGGCCTTCGGCTCGCTGCTTCTCTCGGCGGGTCTGGCGACCGGCCTGGTCTGGCAGTCGGCGCGCGGCACAATCGTGCCGTGGGTGGTGCAGCTCGCCGTCGAGGTGTCGAGCGTCATCCGCGCATCGCCCGACAGCTTCCGCGTCGCCTGGATCGAACGCCGCTACGAGAACGGCCAGATCGCAGGGACCGAGCGCTGGACCGCCATTCTGACCATTGCGATCCAGCAGCCGCGTGACGCGGAGCGTCTGCGCAAGAACCCCCTCGGCGTCTTCGTCAACGCCATCAACTGGTCGAAGGAGATGAGCCAATGACCGCACCCCGTCCGTGTTTAAGGAAACCCGCACTTCCGGCTCTACTGGTTTGCGCCCTTGCGCTTTCCGCCTGCGCTGCCAGCAAGCCGCCGCAGATCAGCTATGACGATCCGCAGCCCGCGGTTCTGCAGGCCGAGCCAGCAAAGCCGGTACAGATCGTGGAAATCCCGCAGCCACTGCCTCTGCCCGGACAACTCAAACCGGTATCGCCGTCTTTCCAGATTCCGGAACCACGCGACCCGGCCGCGCGCATCAACCTAGCCAATGCCGCCGCGCGTGTGCAGCCGGTGCGCGACGGCTTCATCAACGCCGTGCAGGTCTATCCCTTCACGCAGGGCGCACTATATCAGGTCTATACGGCGCCCGGTCAGATCACCGATATCGCGCTTCAGCCGGGTGAGCAGCTCGTAGGCTCTGGTCCGGTCGCCGCAGGCGATACGGTGCGCTGGATCATCGGCGATACCGAGAGCGGGACAGGCGCCACACGCCAGATCCACATTCTGGTGAAACCGGCGCGGGCGGACCTCGCCACCAATCTCGTCATCAACACCGACCGCCGCACCTATCATATGGAATTGCGCGCGACAGCCTCCACCTATATGGCGTCCGTCTCATGGCAATATCCGCAGGACCAGCTCATTGCGCTGCGCCGCCAGAATGCTGACGCCGCTGCAACTGCCCCAATCGCAATCGGCGTCGATCTCGCTGGGTTGAACTTTCGATATGCGATCGAGGGGGACACGCCACCCTGGCGTCCGCTGCGCGCCTTCGACGATGGGCGCCAGGTCTTTATCGAGTTTCCGCGCGGCATCGGCCAGGGCGAGATGCCTCCGCTGTTCGTAACCAGACCAGAGGGCAGCACCTCCGAACTGGTCAACTACCGGGTGCGCGGCAATTACATCATCGCCGACCGGCTCTTCGCCGCCGCCGAACTGCGCTTTGGCTCTGATCACAGCCAGCAACGCATTCGCATCGTCCGCACCGACGGGAGACCGGCGTCGTGAACGATGATCAGACGACGGATGAAAGGCCGCTGACAGGCAGCACATCCAACAACACAAACGAAGCCCGACCTGAAAATGCAGGTACCAATATGCGGCTGCGGGCCGAGCCCCCGCGCATCACCCGTCTGTCGCGCATGGTATTGGCCGGTCTGGGCGTCATCGCCAGCGCCGGGGTTGGCGGCGCGCTGATTTTCGCCCTGCAGGGGCGCGGGGATAACCCCGCTCCCGCCGAGCTGTTCAGCACCGAGAACCGCACCCCGGCGGACGGCTTGCAACGGCTGCCGCGGGATTATTCCGGCGTGCCTCAGTTGGGTCCGCCGCTGCCGGGCGATCTCGGGCGGCCGATCCTCAACAGCCAGGAACGTGGCCAGCCGGTTCCCCTGACCGGGCCACAACCCGTTCCCGGCGTCAGCGCCGGGGAACAGCACCGGCTTCAGGAACTCGACGCTGCTCGCATCAGCCGGTTGTTCGCCAGCACCGAGACACGGTCGAGTGCATCGGCTCCTGCCGCGCTTCCCGTTGTCATGCCTGAAGCCATCCCCAACCTTGGCACGCTCGGCCTTGCGCCGCAGCCGGCGACGCCAACCGCGCAGGATCGCCAGCTTGCTTTCATCAACGCCCCCATAGATCGCCGCACCGTGGCGCCTGATCGAATCGCCGCGCCGCCATCGCCCTATGTGGTGCAGGCGGGCGCCGTCATTCCGGCGGCGCTCATTACCGGCATCCGCTCCGATCTGCCCGGGCAGATCACCGCGCAGGTGACAGAAAATGTCTATGACAGCCCAACGGGGCGGTTGCTGCTCATTCCGCATGCGTGGCCGAGTAACGCAGGGTGCACAATGGATTCATGGCGTCGAGAGCCGTCTTACCCGCGCCGGACAAGCCGCCGTCAACGCTTTGCGGTTCGTCCACGATCAGGATCGGGTGCGTCGCGCGGATCAGGTCGATGGGCCGCTCGCCGCCGGTCTTCTCGCTGTCCTTGTAGAGGTTATTCACGTCCTTCTTGTTGATGGCGCCGACTGTCACCACCATGATCTGGATGTTCGGGCTGGTCGCGAAGTTGCGTACCTGTCCGAGCCTGGAGGAGTCATAGAGAAAATAATCGAAGGGCTGGCCGGAATAGAGTCCCTTGAAATGCTCCTCGGTGATCTGGAGCGTCTTGTAGACGCCTTCCTTGATCGCGACCGAGGGAACGACGATCACGAATTTGGTGAAGCCGTAGCGCCGGTTCAGCTCGAAGATCGTCCGCAGATAGACATAGGTCTTGCCGGTGCCCGTCTCCATCTCGACCGTGAAGTCGCCGGAGGTGAGCGCCGTTGACGGCGCAAGGCCGTTGCGAAGCTGTATGTCTTTCAGGTTGCCGATGATCTCGTCATCGAGCAGCGTCAGCCGGTTGCCGATCCCGAGTTCGCTTTCAACCAGGCCCAACTCACCTTGCGGCCCGAGAAAGCCGCCAAGATCGAGGCGATCCTGTCCGGGCCGTTCCGCCAAGGGGCGGCGGGTGACGGTGAACTCGGTGCGGTTGATCTCCTGGGCACCACTTCATCCCCTCCCGGCATATCCGCTACTTCGCTCACGTTTGCTGATTTCTATTTAACCATATGAAATCAATTGATTTTTGTGCATTTCATCGCACATAGACGCAAGCCGGTGTATGGAGGCGAACTTCGTGCATCGAAAAAATTTGTTGGTATTTTTGTTGGTATCGGGACCCACATGTTGGTATCGTACCGTCAGGCAGGAGGTTTTTCCTTATGTCATTGACGGATATGAAATGCCGGAACGCAAAACCGGGCCCGGCGCTTAGAAAACACTCGGACGGGGGCGGGCTTCAACTATGGGTCCAGCCAACGGGCGCGCGCCTGTGGCGGCTCGCTTACCGGTTTGGCGGAAAACAAAAGCTTCTCGCGCTGGGAGTCTACCCCGCCACGTCCCTCGCCGACGCAAGACAAGGGCGTAATGACGCAAAACAAATTCTTGCCTCCGGCGTCGATCCATCTCAAACAAAGAAGCAGGCGAAGGCAAATCAGAACGCATTGGGCGCCACTTTTCGCGGAATCGCAGAAGACTATGTATCAAAGTTAAAACAGGAGGGCCGCGCTGACAGGACCATCGCCAAGATCGAATGGTTGCTCTCATTTGCCTACCCAACGATCGGCGACCGGCCCATCAAAGAAATCGGCGCGCCAGATATTTTGCGGGTGCTGCGGGAGGTCGAAGTGCGCGGGCGGCACGAATCGGCCCGCCGGCTCCGGTCAACAATCGGAAGTGTGTTTCGCTACGCAGTGGCGACAGCGCGTGCTGAAGCTGACCCCACACTCGCTCTCAAAGGCGCTCTTATCAAACCAACGGTGACGCCACGCGCAGCGGTGACAGACCCAAAAGCTTTGGGTGCATTGCTTCGCACAATAGATTCATTTGATGGACAGCCGAGCACCCATGCGGCGCTGAAACTGATGGCGCTGCTGTTTCCGCGCCCTGGAGAATTGCGGGCGGCCGAATGGAGGGAATTCGACTTTGACAATGAGGTTTGGACCATTCCAGCAACTCACACAAAAATGCGGCGGGCGCATCGCGTTCCCTTGCCGGCACAAGCCGTCGCCATTCTAAAAGAACTTCGTCAAATTACAGGCCGGGGGACAATCCTTTTTCCGGGCGTTCGCGACGCGGCGCGGCCGATTTCGGACAACACTCTAAACGCTGCACTGCGGCGGCTGGGTTACACGAAAGATGAGGCGACGGCGCACGGATTCCGCGCGACGGCATCTACCCTGATGAATGAGAGTGGCGTATGGCATCCGGACGCTATCGAGCGCCAACTTGCGCACGTCGAAAATAATGATGTTCGACGCGCCTACGCCCGAGGCGAACATTGGGATGAGCGTGTGAGGATGATGCAATGGTGGGCCGACTATCTCGACACACTGAAATCTACTTCAGACAGAATAATCGCAGATGGTTTTTCATCAGCAGATATGCGCAAACGTCAATCTGGGCGTAGCGTTCAGGTTGGAACACACCTTCCATATAGGAATAATTCAAAAGTTTCAGGTTCATAACTTGGGGGTCGTTGGTTCAAAATCCAACCCCCGCAACCAAATTACATACGCTAGGGCGTGTCCTCGGTTAGGGGATTCACAATAGCAGGATTATGTGATTCATAGAAGGTCGGCTAAACAGAAGGAGCTGACCGATGGCGCGACGCTACGCTCTACGCGATGATCAATGGGACCGGATCAAGGATTTTCTGCCCGGACGTGAAGGGCATGTGGGTGGAACAGCAGAAGACAATCGATTGTTTGTGGATGCGGTGCTGTACCGCTATCGCGCCGGGGTGGACTTCCCCGGAAAAAGTGGAGGGACGTCGGCTCTGTCATGTCATTGCGTTCTCGTAGGCAATGGGTGACAAGTATCCAAGCGCCGAATGGCGTCGGCGGTGATTATAGAAGCCGTCGATATAAAGGCCAAGTTCGATTGTTGCCTGCTGACGGGTCTGGAAACTGGTGCGCCAGACCAGTTCGGATTTGATGGTCTTGAAGACTGTTTCGACCATCGCGTTGTCGTAACAATTGCCTTTTATTGGTACCTGCATCTTCAGGGCCGCTCATGGATGCGAGCATTTTCGCCTGCCTGATGAGCTTGCGGTAATCGTCCGAACAATATTGGCTGCCGCGATCGGAATGGTGAATGAGGCCTGGCAGGGGTCTCCTGGTTGTGATCGCCCGCGCCAATGCGCTCAGCGCCAGATCCTTTTTCAACCGGTCGCTGGTGGCCCAGCCGACAATGCGGCGGCTGAACAGGTCCAGCACGATGGCCAGATACAGCCAGCCTTCCGCGGTCCAGATATAACTGATATCGACACCCCATTTCTGGTCGGGCGCCGCGGCGGTAAAATCCTGATCCAGCAGGTTAGAGCGTTTCATAATTTATCCGAATCGGATTGAGGATTCCCAAATCGTTTGATTTGTGATTCAAAGTGTCTGCTGGAGAGAGGAGGCCAGCAGGCATGACACGACCTTATTCCAATGATCTTCGAG
>Ga0268299_1001613_pt1 | contig 36543 bp, 35 predicted proteins | sample NOBtaG_FD_193484 | JGI IMG/M metagenome (GOLD analysis project Ga0268299, IMG submission 193484) | Activated sludge microbial communities from bioreactor in Nijmegen, Gelderland, Netherland - NOB reactor | ecosystem: Engineered > Bioreactor > Aerobic > Activated sludge | place: Netherlands... | reverse complement strand
CATTGGATCTTGTAAAGTAAGCCAAATATATTCTGTTTCTTTCAATCCTAAACAAAGCTGCAATCGATCCTCATTTGCTTGATGGCGCTGATCGTTAAGATTGTAGCTAACCTTGATTCCAAGCTCGTCTGAAATCATTAGGAAACTGATGAGACGCAGATCAACATCATGATTTTCATCTGTAGCTACATACAACTCCGGCGACTCTGGAAATTGCGCTAACATCCGTCCAAGACTTACATGATCCAACTCAGATTTGAGCCATTTGATAGGATCGACGTATCGAATTGACATCAAGAGGAGAGTATCATCATTGAACGCAAAATTGATCTGAAAATCACTCACTCTGGGCCGTTCATTCTCAAAACGTAAGCTAAATGGTTCGCCACCACGCAAATATTCTTCCATCGGGAGAGAATGGTAAATGGTTCGCTGTTTGCCACGATCAAACCCAGTCTGTTCTAAAAAGTCTATTACTTCACTGATGGTTGTACTTCCTGGTATTAGTCCCCACCAACAAGGAAGCTCACAATTTGTGTCTCGATTAGCCTCAAGTTCCTCAAACACAGGCCATAAATCTAAATCGTGTACCACATCACCTGGGGTAGGCATTATATTTGGGTCTGCAATCTTTGTCGTGGAATCTGTGCTTTTGCCAATTTGAAAAGCAAAAAGCAGGATTATAAGGTTCAAAATCGTAAGACACATAAACTGCTTCTTCATGTCTTATTCCCACAACGATCTATGAATTGTTTTGCCAGTGTAGTCTACATAAGAGCTACAAAGCGAATTGTGATTGTAGAGGCCGCTTGCTAAAATCGTCGCCATATGCCAAAAGGAGCAACCGATGACCTATAACGGTCAATCACCGTTGGATTTGAGCGACTACACCCCCTCCGTCGATCTTTCGCGTGCGACAACCATGCCTTCTCGCTGGTATACCAACCCGCACTTTCTCGAACTCGAAAAAGAGAAAATTTTTTGGAAAACCTGGCAGCCTGTTGGTCATGTTGAGGATGTGATGCGCCCCGGCGATTTTTTCACCTGCGAGGTGACGGGCGAACCACTGGTCGTCACGCGCGGGCAGGATGGTCAACTGCGCGCATTTTTCAACGTGTGTATGCACCGTGCCGGCCCCGTCGCGCTGGCGAAGGGCAATCGAAAAAGCCTGCAATGCAAATATCATGGCTGGACGTATGGGCTGGATGGGCGTTTGCTGACCGCGCCGGAATTTGATGGCGTCAAAGATTGGCAAAAGGAAGCGGTCTGCCTCAAATCGGTCAAGGTTGAAGCCTGGGGCCCCTGGATTTTCGTCAATCTCGATCCCAATGCGCCCCCCTTGAGCGAAATGTACGGCAAAATAAACGAGGAAATCCTGGGCAAAGGTTTCGATATTTCCAACATGCGCCTGATCGAACGGCGTGATTATCTGATCGATTGCAACTGGAAAGTTTATGTTGATAATTATCTCGAAGGCTATCACCTGCCGATTGCGCACCCCGGCCTGTTCCGCGAACTCGATTATGATGAGTACCGCGTCGATACCTTTCGCTATTACTCGTCACAGTATGCGCCGATCCGCCCGGTAAAGCCCGGTGATGGACATGACCGCCGCTACGTGCGCAGCGAAGAAGGCGAAGGTGACGCGCTCTACTATTGGATTTTTCCGAATGTGATGCTCAACGTTTACCTGGATAACACCTCAATCAACATTATTCTGCCTGTCGATCATGACCACACGCTGACGATTTTTGAGTGGTATTTTCAGCAGCCGGGGACGGGTGAAGGCTGGGAAAGTATGCAGCAGATCATCGCCTTCAGCGACCAGATTCAGCAGGAGGACATCGAAATCTGCGAGAATGTGCAGCGTGGGCTGCGTTCGCGCGCTTATGATCGTGGAAGATTTTCGGTTCTGCGTGAAAATGGCGTCCATCACTTTCAATCGCTGGTACACGAATTTTTGACCCGTTAATTGCAACCGGACTGCTAAAGTTTGCGTATTATTTCGGTAGGACGCAGAAAGGCTATAGGCGATGTCGGACCCAATATCCATTAACGACGAAATTCGACGGCGGGTTGAAACTTACTATAAAGAGCGCGCCACGTTTGCGATGCACTTCCTGGCATTTTTCATTCTCAATCTTGTTGCATGGTGGTTGTGGCGTTTCAGCGGGATTAACCTGTCGCTGCCATTCCCCTGGCCCCTTTTGGTCACGGCAGGCTGGGGCGCGGGGCTGGTCGCGCATATGATTGATGTAAGCGCCTATTCCCCGCGCCGTGCAGCAGCTCTTGAAAGAGCCGTCCAAACACGCATGGCGCAAATTTACGGCGAAGACTGGGAAGACGAGGCCGACGAAGAAGCCTATCGCCACGTGCGCGCAACAACGGTCAAATATTTTGAAGATCGCAACGGTTTCGCCATGCATTTCGCCGTGTACGCGATCCTGAATCCGGCGGCATGGTTGATTTGCCACTTTCTGGGCTGGTCATTCATTTTTCCACTTTTGCTGACGTTGGGGTGGGGAATCGGCTTGGCTGCACATGGAATCGACCTTTCGTTTCATTCTGACCGCAGCACTGCCGCGCGCGAAAAAGCCATCCGAGATGCCCAGAGCCGTGTGCCACACTTTGGCGCGCCATACAAAGAAAAGCGCAAACATGATCGTCTCGTGCTGTCGGAAGATGGCGAACTGCTTGAAATTGTCGATGATGCGCCGGAATTCGATGGCAAAAGTAAGCGCAACTCTCATTAGAGCCTCAGTAGAAAGTCATTTTTATGTCCCATAATATTCCCTCTGACGACGAAATCCGCCGCCGCATCGAAAAACGCATCAAACAGCGCAATGAATTTTATATCCATCTGGCTGCCTATATTGCTGGAAATCTGCTGATGTGGGTGATCTGGGCGCTCACGCTGGATACAGGTGAAACGATTGGGTTTCCCTGGCCTATCATCGTGATGTTGGGCTGGGGGATTGGCCTGGGGGCGCATGGGTTGACACTCTTTTTCAGCTCTCCAAGTCGGGTTGAGGCGCGTGAGCGGGCGATTCAACGGGAAATCGAGCGCGAACGTGAGCGTCTTGTCAATGACGATTATTACGAAAAGCCGAAACGGGATCAGAGAATGCGTTTGACCGATGATGGCGAGCTGATCGAAATCGATGATGATCTGGAAGACACTGAAAAGCGCAAGCGAGACGGATAAGAAGGTATTCTATGTCCAATGATTTATCACCCTTCGATCAGGTACAACGTGTGACTCAGCGGTTTCGGCGGCGCAGTCGATATGCCGTTCATGTAACGTTATTTGCTGCATATTTTGCATTTTGCGGGGTTCTGTTTTTAAGTCGTGGGCTTTTACGCAATTTCATGACTCTGCCGAATCCTGGCGATTTGCTGCTCATTTTTATGATTTGGGGTGCAGGAGCAGCCGCCCATAGTGTGTGGTTTTATTTTCAGGAAGCCGGAGACCGCGCTATCCAACGAGAGCTTGAGACGTTCTACACCAAACGCAAACGCAGTCGTTTGTCTGATGATTTTGATGACGACGATGAGAATGGCGAAAACATCCTGAGCAGCGCAAAACGGGTCAAAGACGCAGAAACTTAAATTTTCCCGAAATTTGTTTAAGAGATTTGACATGCGCTTAATCTTGGCATAAACTTAGGTTATGTTGGCCTTTCAGGAGTTCATATAGAAGATGAAGCTATTACGCCAACTGGATATAAACAAGCCTTCAAACACGCGGTGTTGTGTCATTCAAACCCGCGTGTTTTTATTTCGATCAAAATAAGCTAAAGGAGCATTTAGTTATGGACTACGGTATGATTAGTCAGATCGAAAAAGCGCGCCGCTATGCCGAAGAACCCCAACGAATTACCTTTAATGCCTTCACTGTGCTTTTCAATGGGAACAACGCCGCTTACACCATCACACTGGGAGAAAATGGCTGGAACTGCACCTGCCCCGGCTTCCAATCACACGGTATCTGCCCTCATATCATGACACTTGAGCGCTTATTCAAACTCATGCTCAAGCGATCACCCCTCCCCTATGCTGCTGGTCAGAACGTTGTTAGTGACGTTGAAAAAGCCGCGCGCTATGCTGACGAAAAAGACCGTATCCAGTTTCAGAATTTTAAAGTGACATTTCATGGCAACAATGGCGACCACACCGTCGTTTACGATCAAGGCCATTGGGATTGTGACAGCGTCTCGTTCAAACTGCGGGGCGTGTGCAGCCATACGCTGGCGATGGAGCGCTTGCTCAAAGGGATGATTCAGCCTGTTCCCGCGCAAGTCACCGAGTAACGCAATGACCCCGCTTGTGTAGGGGCGACTCGCCGAGTCGCCCCTACCGGCAGAAGCGGTTTAACCCCGCTCTATCTTCAACCCACACACATCGCCGTTAAACAATCGGGATTACTAACCCAGCCGGATTGCGGACGATGCCTAATTCTGCGGGTATCCATGCGCTGGTCGCTATACCGTCGCAGATGACTTCGATCTGATACCAGCTTGTGCTGCGGGTGCGTCCCGTGATTGTAAATTCGAGATTACCGGGAATGGTGCAGAGCGGTGCGCTGCCAATCAACGGGTCGGCATAGACAAAATTGCCGCTGTAGCCCACGTACAGGCTTGGCAGCGTCAGTTCGCCGAGGACAGGCACTTCGGGGATACCGCTGAGATCACCACGCAGGACGAGGAATTCTGAACTTACCCACCCACGCAGACCGCCAACCTGGATATACCACCAGGTCAGGTCTTCGTTACGCCCCAGAACAGCCAGATGTGTTCCACCATCAACAATCCCAATTACAGTATAACGAGGGTCGTCACCGCTGCGCAGGAACAGGTTATCCGTATTGACGACGGCGTAACCGGGCTGCGACTCCGCTAATCCGGGGGGATTGATCGGGCGTGGCGGGATAGCGTTCAGATCAACCGCATCACTGGTCACGCCATCGGCAGGTTGCAGGACGAAGGCTTCACCAGTTAGGGTACGCAGCGCTTCTTTGGTGAACGCGCCAATGATGTCTGCCAGAATGAAATTGGGCAGGCCGGGGCAGGTAGAGACGTTTTCATAGATAAGCTGCTCGTCCTGACCGTTGCCCGCTACGCTCACAATCTGGAGGCGAAGGGGATTATAACGCGGTGCAGTCGTCCAATCGTAAGAGTCTCCGGCAGGCCAATTAATCTTTCCGCCAACGAAAAAGACATCCGAGATTGGCTCGAAAATGGTATTGCCTGCGCCGTCAATCGCGCTGATGATGAACGCTTCGGCTAATGCGCCCGTGTTATCGCGGTTGAGGTCAAGCTGGCTGCCCTGGCTGACGAAGCCCACGCAGTCTACCTTAAAATTCAGAGTTCCCCCGGCGGCCTGCATCCCCGGAATAAAGACGGCAACTAAAATAAACACTGATATGACCGCCCAAAAAAGCTTCCGTCGTAAAAACATATTTTTGCTCCTTGAATAAATAGCCCATGATACTGTCTTTAATCATCACGCAAATTGCAATTTTTGACAATCGAGAGCGACGCTTAATCGTCAGACAAACGTAGGGTAAGGGGGAGTAAGCTGTGATATATTGTCCGTAATCTGGTTAGGAGAGATGCCCCCCACCTTTTCTGCCAGAATTTCCAATATGTTTTCCCCAAAACACCAACGCCTCCGTCCCCCGGAGGTGTTTGGATTCTAACGACAAATCCATCAATCCACGCTATGATGCAAGAAGTATCATTAAAAAGTGAAGGCATATGATTCTGAAAACGTTCAAAAAATCTCTGAACCTCTATCGGATTTGGCTGATTTTTCTCTTTTGCCTGTTTATCACCGCGCCCACGTTTGCTGAGCCTGAAACCAATAATCCAACGGTGATCGCCCTGCGGGAAGCGGTTATCCCGCCGCGTGATCGGCTTGATTTGGCAACACGACTCATGGGTCTTACTGAAATTCCCACGCCGCCGACATCTGCGCCGCTGCGCAAGGCGGGCGAAGTCCAGCAGTTTTGGGTGACGAACAGCAGCGAAAATCTCGCCTTTCAAATCGATGCTGTCCTGCGTGCCAGGGGTAAAAACATTTATCTGTGGGTTGAGGAGGGTGTATCGATTAGCGACGCCAGATTACAGGCGCTGACGAAGCAGTTTGATAATCAGATTTATGATGAGGTACGGGGTTTATGGGGCAGCGAAAATTCGCCGGGAATTGATGGCGATGCGCGCGTTTATGGCCTGTTCGCTTATGGTATGGGGCAGGATGTCGCTGCTTATTATTCCAGCGAACACGTCTACCCGCGTCAAGCCGTCTCGACGAGTAATGAGCACGAGATGTTTTTGTTTAATCTGGACGCACTCGGCACCGACTTTGACCCGTCCTATCTGGCAAGTATCGTCGCGCACGAATTTCAGCACATGATCCGCCAGAATGTCGATGAAAATGAAGCAACCTGGATTGACGAGGGTTTTTCGTCTTTTACTGAAGCCTATCTCGGCTATGACGAGGATGCCACCAGCACTGCGCTGAGCTTTATCTACAACCCGGATACCCAGTTGAATACCTGGGCGGAAAATACACCACGCTTGCCACATTACGGCGCAGCGATGATGTTTGTTGCCTATTTTTATGATCGATATGGCCTTGATGCGCTGCAAGCTTTGAGCGCTGATCCGGCTGATGGTCTGGATTCGGTAGATCGTATTCTGCGCGAACGAGGTGAGCCTGGAGTCAACGAATTTTTTGCTGATTGGGTGCTGGCAAACTTTCTGCTGGAATCAGACAGTGCGTATGGATATGAATTGCTAACAGGGCTGGTCAGCCCACCGCCGCAGGAAATTGTAACTCGCTACCCCTATGCGCTGGATGATTTTGCTAATCAATATTCGACGGATTATCTCGTGTTGACCAACCTGGAAGATCGGACAGCTTTGAATATCAGTATTGAGTCGCCAGACACGGTGCAGCTTGTGCCTGTCAGCGCCTACAGCGGTCAGAGAATGTGGTACAGCAACCGCGCCGACGAAAGTGATACGACTCTGACACGCACTTTTGATTTAAGCAGTGTCGATCAGGCCACGCTGAACTATCGCGCCTGGTATCACCTGGAAAATTTGTGGGATTACGGTTATGTGATGGTCAGCACCGACGGCGAAACCTGGACGATTCTTTCGACGCCGCACATGACCCTCGAAAATCCGCACAATAATGCCTATGGGCCGGGGTACACGGGCATCAGTGATGACTGGCTCGATGAATCGGTATCGTTGGATGCCTATGCCGGACAGACGATTCAGGTACGCTTCGAGATGATTACCGACGACGCCATTAACCAGCCGGGTTTAGTCATTGACGATGTTCGTATACCGGAAATTGGCTATTCGAGTGATTTTGAAACCGACGATGGCGGCTGGCAGGCAGCAGGTTGGATTTTAACGGATAACACGCTGCCTCAAAATGTGTGGGTTCAGGCCGTGCAGCAAATTGGAACGGAGTCGGTCATTTCGCGTTGGATAGCGCCTGCCGAAAGCGCATGGTCGCTGCCTCTGGAGGAAAATGTCGATCAGGTATTGTTGGCGATTTCGCCCTTCGCGCCGCTGACGACGGTCACGATGCCGTATACGTTGAATGTGGAAGCCGAGTAGAAAATTTAAGGAATCTCAGCCCTTGAGCTGATTTTTCTTTTGTAACTGCGCCAGTTCCGTTTCAAGTTCGCGGCGGCGCTGTTCGCTGGCGCGTCGGGCCTCAATCAAGGTTTCTTCCCAACCTGCTTTGAGCCTGTTGACAAGCTGTTCGCCGGAAGTGGGCGCAAACAGCAGCACAAGGGTCGCGCCCAGCGCTGCCCCCAGTGTGAGGCCGATAATCCAACTCAGCAAAGTGCGCATATATCCTCCGGCGGGTGATGATCTTTTGAAATTATAGCGGGTTTGTTGGTTTGCGGCATGGTACAATTGGGCAGAATTTTTATCGAATGTACCAGGAGGCAAAAATCATGCGCAAAGTCATCACTGCACCGCTGGCACCTGCGGCGATTGGCCCTTATTCCCATGCAGTTGTCGCCAATGGTCTGGTCTATACGGCAGGGCAGGTCGGCCTTGTTCCCGGCACAAAAGCGCTGGCAGAAGGCGGCGTTCAGCCTCAGACACGACAGGCGTTGGAAAATATCAAAGCTGTTTTAGAGGCTTCTGGCGCGACGCTGGGATCGGTGATTAAGACCACCGTTTTCTTACAGACGATGGACGATTTTCCCGCGATGAACGAAATTTACGCGACCTATTTTACGTCAGACCCGCCTGCGCGCTCCACCGTTGCCGTCGCCAAACTCCCGCTGGGCGCGCTGGTGGAAATTGAAGTTGTCGCGTTGGTGACGATATAAATCTCGCTTTCGGCTGCGATGGCGTCTAAGTGACCCGCTCCATTGTCTTGCGCAAACGGCTGACCAGTTCGCGCATAATCATGATGGGGATTTCGACATCTTCTTCCAGCACAGCCAAAAAATCCAGCCGTGAGAGTACCAGGCAGTCGGCTGCCGATGTCGCGATGACGGAGGCAACGCGCGGGGCTTCATCGATCAGCGAAAGTTCGCCGAAGAAATCCCTGGGGCCAAACGTTGCTACCGAGGTCTTGCTGCCATCGGAATTTTCTTTCACGGCCTCGGCTGAACCGGACATAATCACAAACAGGCCGACGCCGACGTGTCCCTGCGTGACGATCATGTCATTTTTGTCATACTTCCGTTCAATAAAACGGCGGGCGAGATGACGAAGCTGCCGGTCATTAAGGCTTTGGAACATGGGAACACTGGTCAGAAAGCGAATGATGGTGGCCTGATCTTGCATTTTCTCTCCCCCTTGCCGATCAATGGCGCAATTGGAACACAAAACGCAGCATTTAGCAAAAGCGATTCTTAACTCTTATCATCCCCATTCTGGTTGCCGCGCAGACGACGGCTGATGAAGCCACCCATTAACCCAGTCATCAGCATTTCGCCTGTCGATGGCCCCTTGGATGACTTATCGTCTTCACCCCATTTATTGTTATAACGGCGGTTGACCCAGGCGCTGTAGCTGTCGGATGTCTCGCCCAGGAGCGCTTCTACCGCGTCGCGATCCCCAGAGGCGAGAATCTGGCGGAAAGCTTGCAGCGCTTCAATCATGGAGTCGGTGTAGCTGACCAGGCTTTCACGGCTGTTCATCCAGGCATCGCGCAGATCATCAGGGTGCGTATCAAATAAGTGATGTGTCAGCCGACCAAAGGACGGATTCGTTAAACGCTGGGTATCGCCCCAGCCCGGACTTTTAGACAGCATATAAAACGAAATCACCCCAAGCAAGGCGGGCAGACCTTCGGTAGCACCTGTTAATCCATCATACTCGCCGGGATCCATAAATTGAATCGTTGAGCCGAGCAAAGCCGAAAAATCTGTCGCCAACTCCACCGCTTCACGGATGCACGATGGACTGGGCATGACGAGCATCGTGCCTTTGTCGAAATAATCGGCGGCGGCGTGGTTTGTATCATCCAGACCATCGAATAGATATTGCGGGTTCAGAATCGGCACGACGCCAACCATGTGAGCCTCTTTGGGCAAAAATTTTTCCGCCCATTTTTGTGACGGCAGCTTGAGCGGTGACGTATCAATTACCACGCAGCCCGCCCGCAGGCCATCGCCGATTGTTTGATAAGCGCGCTGCACGTCGGCATAGGGAAGCGCCAGCACGACAATATCGCGCTCGCGCGAGGCATCATAAATATTACGGACGCTTTTATCAAACGCGCCCAGTTTTTCGGCGTCTTTCAGCACAGAGGGACGATCCTCAACGCCGATAATTTCGAATTGATGCTGTGGGTTGGGTTTTTGGTTATACCGTTTGAGCGCCAGCCCAATCGACGTTCCCATACGCCCCAGGCCAATAATCGTTACCGTAATTTTTGCCATTGGATACACATTCTACACATCGGATAACAGATTAATAATCATACTCGAACACTTGCTGCTTGAGCAATGATTGCGTTAGATACAAATTAAAATCGTCGAAAGTTCAGCGGGCGCAGAGGATATGTTTATCCGCTTTTACGCATTGGAGGGTCAGATCAACCATTTTTTGAGCGTTGATAAGGCGCAGCGTGGCAGCACCGATTATGTCATTTTGCTGGATGCCGCGCTCTAAAAACAGCGGCTCCATGATGTCGAAATTGCGTGGTGTGCCATAGGCATGAAGGATCAGGTGTCGCGTGATTTCGCGATCACTGGCGATGATTGTCGCCTTCGCAAACCCTGGCTGCATATGATAATCGAGTCCGGCGGCTTCTTCGACATGGTGAAAGGTTGTGTTGCTGGTGTGGGTGACGCCGATGAGCAAAATAAAACTGTCTGGCAGCCTCGGCAGCTTACCGTAGGGCGAAAGCGCGTCGCAAGGCGTGACCGAATCCATATGATCCTGAGTCAGTGTAACGGCATTTGCGCCAATGGCTGCAACGGAGTGTGTCGGATGCAGGCTGCGGATCGCGTTGGAACGATGGCGAAATGTTTCTGGAATGCGCCCCGTCCAACCTGCGCTGCTCACCGGGTTAAAAATTGGCGGATTTTCTGCGTTGAGCCGTTCACTGCCCGTCAGCGTGGGGACAATGACCGTGCCGCTCTCACTAACGACTTCAAGCAAAGCGTCGATTACGCTGTCTGCTCCGCCTTCGACATGACCAAAACTGCTCAAAGAGCTGTGTACCAGTACATTGCAGCCTGCATATAAGCCCAGGTCGCGTAAACCAGCAGCAATATCCGATTGAGTCAATGAGGGCATTCGGGCAGCCTTTCTGGAAGTTAGCAGTTCAGCATGTCAGCAGTTCAGCATGTCAGCAGTTCAGCTTGTCAGCATTTTAACACATGAGCTTGTCAGTAAAAAAATCAAAACGATTTTAGATCAAGAAACATAAAATGCCTGATGTCCTCGACCTTTTTGATCCTCGTTTCTGTGTTGAAATATTTCACGCCAGAGGCTAAAAGCCGTCTGGCTACATAAAGAAAGCCGCCTGAAGGCGACTGGCTATCCTGCGCTCGGTTTTCAGCCCGCTTCAGCCGGCTTTCTACCCCTAGCCGCATGGCTTGAGCCTGTGGCGCAAACTGCATCATCTTTGCAATAAACCATATCTTTGTTTTTAGGCTGACACGCTGACACGCTAAAAAGCTACCCCACGTCCGGCGGCTCGGTGTGGATCGTCGCGCGCTCAAACTGGGGAATTTCCGCGCGCAGCAAAATTTCGGCGTCCTCGGCGATGCGGTGCGCGGCCTCAACGGTGATCTGCGGCGGCAGTGTGACGTGCATGGCAATCGAAAAGCCTTGATTGTAGGGATGAACGCGCAGGTGATGCCAATCCAGGCCAGGATAAGCGGCTTGCAGCAGGCGCAGCGCTTGATTTTTAAGTTCTCCGGCATGGCGTGAGATGCCTTCATCACTCACACTGTCTGCCGATTCGGTCAGCGCTGGCTCGATGTGGGTAATCACATCCACCAATTCAGGCAGATTGCGACGAACGTCATTTTCTAATTGGCTGACCTGCTGATGGGCGGCGTCCAATGTCTGGTCGGGCGGGACTTCGACGTGCATTTCCAGCACTTTGCCATTGGGCATGTCGGTTACGCGCACCTCATGAGTCGAAAGGCCAAGCGCATCGGCACGCGCACGAGCGGTCAGGGCATAATCCGGCTCGGAGGCATGATTCGGCTCAAAATGCACTTCAATCTCGCTGATGCCGTTAAGCTGATCGGTCAATTTTTCGCGAATCGCCGTCGCGATAGCAGCCGTCTGGTCGGCGGTCATTTCCGGTGCGACCTGCACGTCAACGTCGATATGCGCCGCGTTCAGTGGGCCGCGACTGCGTACCCGTGCGACGTTGTTCACCGATGGTACTTCGTGAATCAATTGGGTGAGTTGTTGCGCTGGATATGGCGCGGTATCGACTAATACACGACCTGTCTGACTCAAAACTTCCCAGGCTGCGCGCCCGATCAGCACGGTGATAATCAATGCGGCTGCAATATCAGCCCACTGCCAGCCCAGGGCAACCACCAGCAGCATACTCGCCAGCACCGCAAGCGTCACATAGACATCGGCGCGTGTATTGGCAGCGTCGGCTAACAAAACCTGAGAACCCAGGCGCTTACCTTCGCGAATCTGGTAACGGCTGACGAAAATATTGATCGTCAATGTGCTGACCATGACGAAAAAGGCTAAGGGGGTAATTTGCGGAGGCTCACCGACGGTCAGTCGTTCCAGCGCACCTCGGATAATTTCCCAGGCGGTCACCAGCAGCAGTGCGCCAATCGCCAATGCCGCCAGTGTTTCATAGCGACCATGCCCATAGGGGTGATCCTCGTCGGGTGGTTGATCTGCCATACGGGTCGCGATCAGGCCGACGACATTGCCGGAGCTGTCAATAATCGAGTGCAGGCCATCCGCCGTGATCGCCAGCGCGCCTGTAACAAGCCCGATGATGATTTTGCCGATGGCAACGGAAAGATTCAAGACCAGCGTGATTAACAGAACACGCCGCACTTGTTGAGGATTCGTTAGCGTTTGCTGCATTGTTTTTCCTGCGATGAATTCCGTTCATCACATCTTATGATTTCAATGCCTGTTTCGACAATAGGGAACAGAATTATTAGGCGTGTCTCAGATTAGCTTTTAGCGGTGAGCGATTAGCTGTTAGCTTTGGTAAAAATTGAACTTGTGAATAGGGGTAACTGAGCTTAATGAAAGTTCATAATGGCTAAAAGCTAACAGCTATCTTTGCGCTCTGCCTTTGCGCGCCAGCAAGCCGTGATAGAGGCTGTCGAGATCGCGTATCAGGCGGTCAATCGAATAGCGGTTGAGGATAATTTCACGCGCTCGTGCGCCGTCTGGTGGGTTACGCAGCGCCAGCAGAATCGTGTCCGCCAGCGAGTCGGGATTTCCAGGCAGCGCCAGCATTCCCAACTGACCGTGATCGAGCATATCCGGCACACCGCCAACCGCTGTTGCCACCACCGGGCAGCCCGCCGCCAGCGCTTCGATAATCGGTGTGGGTGTGCCTTCGCTGGTGCTGCTGTTGACCAGGATATCCAAATCACTGTAAAGCGGGATTAAATCGCGCTGCCAGCCCGTAAATGTGACCGAATCGCTGAGATTTAGCGCTTTGACCTGGGCTTCGACATCGGCGCGTGTTTCACCATCGCCGACAATGACAAAATGCGCATTCGGCACTTGCGCTTTCACCTGCGCCACCGCCCGCAAAAAAAGATCGTGATTTTTGATAGGCGCAAGCCGCCCGACAATGCCAACTAAAGGCGCATCGTTTGGAATATTCCACTTTTTGCGAAAATCGCCATTTTTGCGGGTCGCATGGGCAAAACCCTCCAGATCGAGGCCAAGCGGGAGGATGGTCATCCGGGCTTGACGTGCGACGCTATAGGTTTCAGCCAATTCGTGACGCAAACTTTGCGTAAGCGTGATGATCGTATCGGACATCGAGGCGGCGAGGCGCTCCAGCAAAATAAAAAGGCGCTTCAAAATCCAATCGTGCTGATCGCTGAAAGCCACACCGTGAAACGTGTGGACGATCACCGGGACGCCCGCCAGCCACGCCGCCACCCGCCCGACAAAACCCGCTTTTGCCATGTGTGTATGGACAACATCTGGCTTGATCTGCCGCAGCAGTCGATAAAGCCGCCAGATGACCAGAATATTTGAAAATGGATTTAAAGATCGCGCCATGCCGCGCACGTACACAGGTTGGACTCGGTGCGACTCGGCAAAATAGGCCATATCACCGCCGTCAATCTCCTGCTCACCGCACATCAAGGTGCTTTCATACCCCGGTGGGCCAAAACGTTGTGTCAACAGGGCGGCGTGCATGGCAGGGCTGCCCACGCTCAGGCGGCTGATGATGAATACAATGCGAATCGGCTTATTTTCCATGCTCATGATCGCAGCAGTTCAGCATATATGCCCAGCGTTTCGCCGCAGATGCGCTCCAGCGAAAATTCAGCCTCGGCGATTTCTCTGCCTCGCGCGCCCATGCGCTGACGCAGCGCGGAATCCTCGACTAATTTTTTGAGGGCTTCGTAGAGCGCGTCCCCGTTTTCGGTGGGAACAAGCAGGCCATTTTCGCCGTCGCGCGTGATTTCGCGGCAGCCAGGGGTGTTGGTGGTTACGATGGCGCGCCCGCAAGCCGCTGCCTCAATCAAAACTTTCGGTACGCCTTCGCCATAGGACGAGGGCAGGCAAACGATGTGCGATTGGGCGAACACCTCCGGCATATTGGTGCAGCGCCCCCACCATTCGATCAGGCCGCTCCGATTCCAGCTTTCCAGTTCTTCAGTGGGGACAGCGGAGGGGCTGCTCGGTTCGCTGTAACCGACGATTACGAAACGCGCCGCGATGCCTGCTGTCTGGAAACGCCTCGCCGCCTCGACAAATTCGCCCACGCCTTTCTGCCATAAAAGCCGTCCGGCGAACATAATCACGGGGATGCCGTCAACTTCCGGTTCAGGGTGAAATTTCGCCATATCGACGCCCGACCCTTTAATCACGACGGTATTTTCGCGCCTGACCATGTGGCTGCGGACGAAGCGTTCGCGATCATCAGGATTCTGAAAAATCGTTCGTGTGTTGGGGTATTCGAGCGCGACTCGATAGGCAATTTTCGTCGCCGTGCGGATCATTGACCATTTCAAGCTGCGCGCCGTAAAGACGTAGCCGAGTCCAGTCACGGCGTTGACCACAGCAGGCAGGCCGAGCATTTTGGCTGCGATTCCGCCGTAGAGAACTGGCTTGACGGTAATCTGGTGAACAATATCCGGCTTTAATGTTTGGTAGAGGCGATAAATCGAGCGCACCGACTCGATCTCGTTCATGGGGTTTGTGCCGTGCTGGCTGATCGTTACCGCGTGGAATGGAAAGCCCGCCGCTTCAATCGCCGCGATATTTTCCTGATCCAGTGCCGAGGCCGCGACGTGAACCTCGTATCCTGCGTCGCGTGCAGCTTGCGCCAGCGGCAGGCGGTGAGAGACAAAAAAACGCGGGATATTGACCAGATAAATCAGTCGCGGCATTTATGATCCCTGGAATACGGGCGCTGGAAGCCCAACGGAATCGACGATCTCGGCGTAAAATTGCCACACTGCCTGTGCCGACTCGTCCAGCGCGCCCTGTGCATGGGAGTCGCCTTTTTTCGTGGCGTCAATAAGGTTTTGCAGACTGTTCATGCGGGTGACGAGGCCAAAGAGACGCTTGAGCAGCGCAAAGCCATGCAGCCGCCGCTCCGTCCAGCGCGCCACCTGCCCGATAATCAGCAGCGTGACCAACGCGGTTGAAAGCGAAGTCGTCGTATTCAGCGCGTCATTCTGGAACGTCACCGCGACGTAGAGACGGATATTGCCCGTGATGATAAACAAGATCAATAGAACTACTAGCAGAATCGCCAGGGACTTGAGCAAAATGCCCACCGAGCGCCCGTTGACGCGCTTAATATCCCGCGTAATCGTGTCGATTACCGCCTGAGCATTTTCAATCGATAACATTATGACCTCTTTCGATCCGCCAGCAGTCGATCATACAGCGCCGCTGTCTGCTCGACCATACGCAAAGCGCTAAAATTGGCTTCTAAACGATCTTCAGCCATTAAACCCATATGCTGCCGCAGGGCGTTGTCACCCAGGAGAAGTGTTAGTGCTTCGATCAGCCGGTCAATATCCTCTGGCGGGGCAAGCAGCCCGGTTTCACCGTGAACGACGATCTCTGGAATGGCACTCACAGCGCTGCCAATGGTGGGGACTCGCTGCGCCATCGCTTCCAGAATGACCAGTCCGAAACCCTCCCATAGGCTTGGCACCAGCAGTACGTCAAGCGCCGCCATAATCTGCGGTACATCGTCACGCCAGCCCAAAAATTGAACGCGCCCCTGCAATCCCAGCGGAATCACCATCGCTTCCAGCGAACGGCGCAGCGGCCCATCCCCGGCGATCACCAGCCGCGCCGATGGAAAATCGCGAATGATCTGGCTGAAGACTTTCAGGCCATATTGCACCCCTTTTTGCTCGACCAGACGGCAGACCATCCCGACCACGAGATCAGTTTTGCCAATTCCGAGTTCGCGCCGAACGGCTTGTCGGGTGGCTTCCCGTTCGGTAGGGTCGGGGTTGAAGGGCAGGCCGTAATGAATCGTGTGGATTTTATTGGCGGGCGCGCCTTCGACCTGAATCGCAAAGCGCGCAATCGAATTGGAAATCGCGATTCCCGCATCAGCGAACCGCCATAACACATAATTCAACTGCTTAATGGGTGGACGCCGACGGAAAGCATTATCGTTATGGCGGCTGGTGATAATCACAGGCACTTTTGCCCAGCGCGCGGCGATAATTCCATGCAGATCGGCATGTTGCAGGTGAGTATGCACAATATCCGGCTGCGAATTCTGGAAAATGTCGCGCAAAGTTTTGATGAGCGCAACGTCAACCGAGCGGCGAATGATCGCGCTTTGAATCGGGATTTCGCGCTGCTTGGCTGCGGTGACAAAATCAGTCATCGGCTTACTGGGTTCGGTCAGCATGAGAATTTGCGCATCGATATTTCGTGCGCGCAGGCCGCTAACCAGCGTGAGCAGATGATTTTCCGCTCCAGCAATGCTGGTAATTTTGATGACGTGGATCACCTTCATGCGTTTAATCCTGCCGCCAATCCCATTTATACGTTTTGACTCGGCTGCCGATACCATTTCATGCGATTAGCCCCGCTGCCGATACCATTCGAAGGTACGCGCCAGCCCGGTATCAAAATCAATAATTGGCTCATAACCCAGCAGTTCGCCCGCCCGTTCAATCGACGCCCGCGAATGTTTGATGTCGCCCGCGCGTTCCGGCGCTAATACAGGTTGAATATCGCTGCCGAGCAGGTGATTAATTTTTTCGACCAGTTGGAGCAGATTGGTGTTCCCGCCCATTGCCAGATTCATGACCTTGCCAGCGGCGCGCGAAGGCGCTTTGGCCGCCAGCAGGTTGCCATGCACCACGTTGTCGATGTAGGTGAAGTCGCGCGATTGGAGGCCGTCGCCGTAGATGGTTGGCGCTTGGCCTTTGAGCATGGCGGTGATAAACAGCGGAATCACGGCGGCATATTTCGAGGCGGGGTCTTGGCGCGGGCCAAACACATTAAAATAACGCAGCGCCACCGTCTCCAGACCGTAGACCTCGGTAAAGGCCTGACAGTAATATTCGCCTGCGAGTTTGGCGACTCCGTAGGGCGACATCGGACGCGGCGGCATCGATTCATCTTTAAAATCGCCAACGACATCGCCATAAGCCGACGAGGAAGCGGCATAGACGACGCGCTTGACGCCTGCATCACGTGCCGCCAGCAGGACGTTGAGCGTGCCTGTCACACAGTTTTCATGCGTTTCGAGCGGGTTTGCCACGCTGCGTGGGACGGAGGGCAGTGCCGCCTGATGCAGCACATAATCCGCGCCTGCAAAAATGGGCATCAGCGCATCTTTATCGGTGATGCTGACGTTGTAGAGTTCGTAGCCGCTCAGGTGCGCCAGATTTTCAGCCTTGCCCGTCGAGAGGTTATCGACAACCCGCACCTGACAGCCATCCATCAGGAGGCGTTCCACGAGGTGCGAACCGATAAAACCCGCTCCGCCCGTGACGATATACGTTTCGGTCATAAGTGATTTCAATTCCCGGTTTTTAGTGTGTTTTCGGTTACGCGGGGCTGTTGATAACGCTGGCGAATCCAGATCATCAACACAGCCAGCCCACCCATTAATAATACACCAAAGATGCCTAAGCGAAGTGCAATATCCCGCGGCGAGGCGCTGACCAAGAGAGCGATGACCCCAAACAAGATGCCCCCACCGTAGAGAATCAGCAGGGTTTGGCGCTGTCCGAATCCGGCGCTCATCAGGCGGTGTGAGGTGTGGTCTTTTCCGGCCTGCGCGGGCGAACGACCTTCGAAAATGCGCGTAAAAGTGACCAGGTTTACGTCAAATACAGGCAGCGCCAGCACGAAAATTGGCACAATCCAAAGCAGCGAGAAGGGCTGGTCAAATTGCAGCTTGATTGCCAGCACGGACAGGATAAAGCCCAACGGCAGCGCGCCCATATCGCCCATAAAGGTGCTGGACGGGCTAAAATTATAGACGAGAAAACCCAGCGCGCTCCCCAGCACCGCCGCCGCCAGCAGACTCACGAGAATCAAGCCCTGTGAGACGGCGATCAGCATAAAAAATAGTGCAGCGACAGCGCTTGTCCCGGCGCTCAACCCGTCCATATTGTCCAGATAATTGAGCGCGTTGGTGATTGAGGCAATCCAGAACACGGTAATCGGAATATCCAGCCAGAGCGTATTGGTGAAATGGATGTAGATGCCAGACGCGACCACCCCCAGCGCGGCAAAAATTTGCGCGGCATATTTGGTGCGCGGCCCCAGCTCGTAGCGATCATCCACAAGGCCGACCAGCGCTAAAAAGGTCGCGCCCGCCAGGACGCCGCCGAGTTCCCGCAAATGGCGCGGTGGGCTGAACAGAATCAACGCCAGCGCCAATCCAATATAAATGGCTAACCCGCCCATCAGCGGCTTGTGATCCTTATGAATTTTTCGATGATTGGGTTTATCGACTACGCCCAGACGCATCGCAATCTGGCGCGAAACCGGGGTCAGGCCCAGCGATACCGCAAAGCCCACAATCAAAATGGGGACAAACTGCATGATTTCGGTCATTCAATTCCTCGCCGTGTCATCAGCGAGAGCAGTATAACGCCAAAATTTGCGCGAGTCTATTGCGGAGGTATGTCGTGACTGATCTTTTGGCGTCTGTGTATAATCAGTGCGTGATTATCCTATAGATAGCAATCTGAAATTGAACACATCACCCAAATCTCAGCCCTCAGTCCTCAGCCCTCAGCCCTTAAAATTATTCCTGCTCACGTCGATCCTGCTCATCCTGGCTGCCAGCCGCATTGTGCGTTTGTATGGGCTGGAAATGCACATTGATGAGGTGTGGACGATCTGGCAGACCTTCGGCACACCAGAGCAAATTGTGCGCTGGACGCCGTATGACTGGACGCCGCTGCATTATTTATTTCTCGGTGGCTGGAAAGAACTGGTCGGAATCGAACCCTATGCGCTGCGCATTTCTTCAACGCTGATTTTTTTGATCGGCGTGGCGGCGCTCTACCGTGTGACCCGGCGGCTGCGGGACGAACGAACGGCGCTGATGGTGATTCTGGTGTTTGGCGCGTTGGGTTACAGCCTGCGCATCAGCACCGAAGTCCGCGCCTATATGCTGATGATTACGCTGCTGATCCTGGCGTTCTGGGCCACGCTCCGTTATTTCACCAGGCCATCAGTGCGGCGGGCGCTGCCATTGGGGATATTGTTAGCGGCGATTTTTTACACTTATCTCCCCGGCGTGATCGGCTTTATCATGCTGGGCGTGTATACGTTGATCGTCTATCGCCGCGCGATCTGGCGCTGGTGGCTGCCGGGGGTGATCGCTTTGCTGATCGCCGCGCCGATCATCATCGACAAGATTCCGCGCGTGAGCGAGCGGGTGGAGGCCGCGCCTGCCGGACAGCCGTTTGTCGAGGCCATCACCACTTTTTTTTCGCAGTACACTGTCTTTCGCTACGTCGATTATCCCGTAATTCTATGGGCGATTCTGTTTGTGCTGGCAACCGCACTCATCCTGTGGCGCTGGCGTTCGGCTAATGTGACACTTTTCGCGCTGTTTGCCTGGACATTTCTTTTGCCGCTGATTCTCTATCTGCTGAATCCGATTTTGAAATTTTTTCAGCAGCATTACTCGATGGCGCTGATGCTTGGCCTGACGCTGTGGATCGGCTGGGGGTTGAGTTACCTGCGGCGCGTGGCTTATCTCACAGCGGCAGTTTTGCTGATCGGCCTGATGATTTACCCGTTTCGACTGGAGTATTACCCCGGCTATTGGCGGCCTTTGCTGGCGACGTTCAAGTGGCTGCAAACCAATATGCAGTCCGGTGACGTGCTGGTAATCGACCCCAACTGCTGCAACGCTGCCGAATACGAGTGGGATTACGCTGCAAAACTCTATTTTCCTGAAGGCTTAAATTTTGTCGATGATCCAGCGGGTTATCGGCGAGTTTGGTATGTTACCGACGAAGAAAATCGCGACCCGGACACCGCGCAGGCCGTCGGTGAAAATCGAATCGCGCGCAATTTTTACGGCCCGGCCTATTTTTTCTTCCGCCTTTATGAAGCGCCGCCGGATGAGGAAGGTATTCTGTTCGAAAATGGAATGCGTTTTCACGGCGTTGACCTGCTCGACAGCAGCGGTTATCGCTATCAAACCGGGCCGCTGGCGGTGCGGCATGAGGGCGAAACGGTGCGGCTACGATTCTGGTGGTCGGTGGATCGCCCGCCGGAATTTGATTACAGCCTCGTCACACTGCTCACAGGGTCGCGCAATGAAAGGATTACACAGTTCGATGGCCCGCCGCAAACCGTCAGCCTGGAATACCCGCCGAATGTCCCACCGCAGGCAACGAGCCAGTGGACACCCGGACGTTATTATGTGGAAGAACGTGAATTGATGCTGCCCTATAATCCTGATACGGATACGTTTCGTGTGAAAATCGCCGTTTATCAGTGGTGGGATAATACCCGCATCGCCGCGCCGGGAGTCGATGGCAATAATTTGCTGCCGCTCATCAGGATTAAAGTCAATTCGTGGTAAGGCGTTCGTGCTATCTTAACACATGCCCGGAACATTACAGCGCCTATAATAGATTTAGGAATGTCATCATAAAGGATTTATTCGTCATATGAGCAGCGAAAAACATTATGAGATGCAGTGGGATTGTAAATACTGCGGCACGACCAAGTTGCTCGGCAAAACGCATCGTTTTTGCCCCAACTGTGGCGCGGCGCAAGACCCTAAATCCCGCTATTTTCCCGCTGACGATGAAAAAGTCGCGGTTGAAGATCACATTTTCGTCGGTAAAGATAAAATTTGCGCCTCGTGCAGCACGCTCAACAGCGCCAGCGCCGAATTTTGTATGCAGTGCGGTGCGCCGCTGGCAAATGCCCAAGCCGCCAGCACGTTAGGAGATATGACCGCTAAAGAAGGCCAAAAATTCGAATCTAGCGGTTCGCGCGATCTTTCGCAAGAGCGTTTTGACGCGGAAATGGAGCGCGCTGGCGTCACGCAGAAGGCGAAATCCGGCCCCAATTGGGTCATGTATGGGCTGATCGCGGTGGCAGCAGTGGTCATTATCGGCATATTGGTGGCGCTTTTCTGGAAAAAAGATGCTTCGGCTTATGTAGCGGGGCATTCGTGGGAACGGATTGTCAACGTTGAGGAATACAGCGCCATCCCCGAAAACGCCTGGTGCGATGCCATGCCTGCCGGGGCGTACAGCGTCACCCGCCGCGAAGAACAGCGTTCGTCGCGACAAGTGCCGGATGGCGAGGAATGCTCAACCCGGCGAATCGATAATGGCGATGGCACATTTACCGAGCGCCGGGAATGTGAAACCGTTTATCGTGATGAACCTGTCTATGATGATAAATGCTACTATACGGTCAATCGTTGGGTGTTCGAGCGCGCGGTGACTGCCAGTGGTGCCAGCCTGGACGATGAACCGCAGTGGCCTGATAGCAATATTTCTCAAAGCGGGACGTGTCTGGGCTGTGAACGTGAAGGCCAGCGGGAAGATCTTTATCGCGTCGATTTGCGCCAGGGTGAAAACACTTACACCTGCGATGTAACCGAGGAAATGTGGTACAACATGCCGATTGAATCGACCTGGGAATTTAAAGTGGGTGTGGTGACGGGGCGGCCCGATTGCAGCACCCTGAAGCCCGCAGGCGGCGCATCCTAAGCGGATTATGAATTTTTAACGAAACGGGGTTTCCACAACAAAGCTTTACTCATTGTGAGCGGATTCGGATTTTAGAATAGAATCAATCATCAATTGAGCAGCGTGAGTGGAAATCTCGTGATTCAATCATTAATTGATAAACAACTCAAAAGTACCAACCCGAAAGATCGTTATCAGGCTATTAAACAGATCGCCAAGAACAAAGACAGCGCGATGCTCTCGGCGTTGGCGAAAATTGCAAAAGATGATCCGGACGAGCAAGTACGCAAGGTCGCTGCCAAAGCGCAGATTTACATTGAAAATGACGGTAGCGTGCTGCCGCCTGCCGATGAAAAGCCTGCTACATCCTCGCGCTCGGTGAACCCCGGAGACGAAGCCCGCGCAATGGAATACACCAACGAAGCGCTTGGCTACCAGATGAAGGGTGAACGCAATAAGGCGCTCAAAGCCCTGGGCAAAGCCGTCAAGCTCAACCCCAATATTCGAACGGATACCTTCTTTGTCAGCGTTCTGGACTCGACGACAGGCTTGAGCGGCGAAGAATCCTACGCCATGCTGCACAATGAAAGCGAACTGAAGAATATTCAGGTTACAGAAAAGCAGCTTAAGAAAGAGAAACGCGCCGAAGACCACCACGCCAGCCTAACAAAGGCAAATTGGGCAACGGTTGCAATGGATTTCGCAATTTATACCTGCATTCTGCTTGCCGGGACGGTTCTGGTGATTTTGCTGCTGGGTCAAAGTGCCGATGGCGTGATTACGGGCTATCAGGCATCCGTTCAGGCCTATCGGGATGCGGTTGCTGGTGGCGATAAAACGGCGCTGCCGCCTGAACCTGTCGATCAAGAATTCTGGAGTCAGGCACAGTCACTCCGAACAATCAACTTTTCAACAGCGATGATCGTTGGGCTGATTGTTGGCATTTCAAGTCTGGTTGGCCTCGTCGTCCAGTTAATCTTTACCCATTTGACCGCGCGCTATCTGTTCAAGGGGGATGGCACGTTCCGCTTTCTGGTTTATAAAGCCGTCTCGATCTATAACTCCAGTCTGCCTGTGGCCTTTGTCATCGCGGTTGTAGGGGTCATTTTGACCTACACGCTGGGGAGTAACACGGTTGGCATGATTTTCGGCGGTATTCTTGGCCTGTTCAGTCTGAAACTGACCTTCCAAACGCTTGCCAAAGTGGGCGAAACCTATAATTTTGGCATGGCGAAAGGCTGTATGTCGGTGATCGCCGGGAGCGTCATCGTCAGCATCATCAGCTTTGTTATTCAGATACTTTTCTGGGCTTCGTTGATCCAGCTTGTCGGCGGTACGCTGGTCTAAGATTTTCCTCCTCACGTCTTATCGTTTCGTTGGGCGCACAGTGACCGTAGGGAATCCACTGGCACCGAGGCACTTATCGGTGTGTGGGTCTGTGCGCCCCTACCATTCCTTCTCCTGGCTGCGCTGCGGCTATCTTCTTCCCAGCCAACTTGTAACCTCACAAACGACCTTGATCCAGTAAGGTACACTGAGTTGTGTCCCTAATAATTTCCTGAATAGAGTCTAAATATCCTACATTAAAATTGAACCATATTACACGGATAAAGTGGTAAATATGGCCTATGCTGGGCTATTTATATTTTTCTTAAACCGCATATAATCGAATCTATCGTTTTGTTCCTAGGAGGATAAATCCTTGAAACCACAAATACTGATTTTCATCAGGCTTTATAACGCCGCTGAATACTGTGGCACGTTCGCTTCGTTCTACTGACCGCATAGCGATATATCTTAGAGAAGGACAAAATGGAGCTTTCACTCCCTTGCTCTTACTATTCTCCCAAGCTCGAAGCCCGTACCGTCACTACAAAAGGTCATTATGGCCTTTTTGCCACCGAACCGATTCGCGCGGGCGAACTCCTCATTATGTGGGGCGGCACCGTTCTCCACGAAAAAGATTACCGCCTCCTGCCACCTGAATTTGTCCATTTGACCGTACAGGTCGAAGAATGCCTTTTCCTTTTAACCAAACCGGGCGAAGAAGGCCCTGGTGATTACATCAATCATTCCTGCAACCCCAACGCTGGCGTTTCAGGCAATATCGGAGTCGTTGCGATGCGGGACATCGCGGCTGATGAAGAAGTTTGCTTCGACTACGCCATGACCGACGGCAGCGCCTATGACGAATTTCGCTGCGCCTGTGGTGCGCCCAACTGCCGGGGGCATGTGACCGGCAATGACTGGCGCAACCCGGAATTGTGGGAACGCTACGACGGCTATTTTTCACTCTATCTTCGGCGGCGTATTGAGCGGTTGAAAGCAGAGGTGGGTGTCGATCACCTGGAAAAAGCACAAGTCAGTTTGTAAAAGCTGAAAATTCTGCAAATCGAAAATGGAACACGTTCAGGTGGGGTGGTCAGGGAGCCGCCCCACTTGTTTGTCTTGGGGTAGAATAATCATGATACAGGACTTCTCCCAGGAGAAATAAAAATGTCCGCGAAAGTTTACCTCAGCCAGACCAGCAGCGAATTACAGGCGCTTCGCCCCATTTTGATCGATCAAATTCGGCAGGCGGGCATGACTGCGCTGGAAGCAACCGCCGATGATATACAAGCCGCCGATATGTTCGATGTGGTGCGCAAAAAAATTCAATCGGCTGCTTACTTCATCTCGATTGTGACCTTCAAGCGCGGCTGGGAGCCGGAAGCGATGGGAGGGCAGTCGTTGGCGGAGATCGAATATAAGCTGGCGCAGGAAGCGGGCAAACAGATTGCCGTGCTTCTGCCTGCGGGTGGGATGTCCGCCGCATTACGCAAGCGCGCCATCATGCAGGATGATGCCGAAGACCGCGCCGCGCAGTTGGGTTTCTGGCAGCAGGTCGAAAAAAATGGCGTCGTTTATTTTGAAGATGAAGCGGATTTATCCAAACAGGTGACGAATATCCTCAAGCGGTGGGCAGCCGAAAGCCAGACCGCCAAGCGCGTCACCCGCGAAACCGCACGCCCCGCGATGATCCAGCCGGGGATCATGCAGGCCAACGATATTGAGATGATTGCCGATAAAGTCGCCGAAAAGACCGTCGCACGCTTGCAGGAAATGCAGCAGACCGAGCAGGAGGAAATCGCCCAATGCGCCCTTGCCTATAATGAAGCGCTGCGGCTGCTCCCTGGCGAACTGGTTTTTGGACGACCTTCGGATCGCAGCCAATTTCGGGGTGATATTTTCACGATCATGCCTTTCGCGGCTGATTTCAATGGGGTTTATCAGGACGTGATTCGCTCACTTGGCAAAGAATTAAATTTAAGCGTTTTGCGTGGTGATGAATTTTCGTCCACACGCGGTTCGATCATGAACGAAATCTGGGCAGCGCTCAACGCCTGCAAATTCGTGATCGCCGATATTACAGGCGGCAACGACAACGTGTATTATGAACTCGGCATCGCTCATACCCTGAATAAACCTGCGATTTTGATCGTCCAGACCACCGCGCCTGAAACCGTACCCTTCGATATTCGTCATTTACGCTATATTCAATATGATGCAACCGAACGCGGTTTGACACGGCTGCGCGACGATCTCAAAATTGCCGTCACACGCCTGATGGCTGATCTCGAAGAAAGCTGGAAATGATTGGATGCAGAGGCTTTGAGATTAAGTAAAAATACAAGAATATTTCAACGCAAAGATACGAAGGACGCAAAGGAACGCAAAGAATTTTAGATTTCTTTTCTTAGCGCTCTTTGCCCCTCCGCGCCCTTTGCGTTAAGGTTTTGAATTCATCACTCTAGTAAAGGATGTTCAGATGCTTACCGATGAAATGCGCGAATTTTTGCAGAAAACGTTGATCGCACGGATGGCGACGATTGACCCCAAGGGCTATCCACACATTGTTCCGGTCTGGTTCATGCTTGATGGCGACGATATTGTCGTGACGAGTATGCAGAAAACGCGCAAAAATGGACACATTAAAAACAATACGAAAGGCGCGTTGACCGTTGGCGGACAGCCGGGAGATGGCGCGGGCTATTTGTTTAAGGGCGAGTGGGTGATCGACGACGACTCGGATAACGCCTGGTTGATGAAGCTGGCGGTGCGCTATGAGGGGCAGGAGCAGGCCGAAAAAGATGTCGCCGTGTGGGGTAAAGAAGCCAGCGATTTACTCCGCTTAAAAATTAAGAGGGCGATTAAAGTCTAGCTGCGCCGTAGATCAATCGTCAGCCTCAGTTTCGGCGTTTCTGGTAGAATAGCTCTGTTCCGGTTCGTGAAATGGAGCTTCTCTGTGCAAGCAAACCTGGAAATGAAACCGATTTTGCGCCGTATGGCCTGGTGGTTGATTGGGCTGACGATTGCTGCCGTGCTGTTTGCGGCGGTGTTGGGAACGGGGCAGGATTCAGGGATGGTTCTCAGTATTTTCAGCACCCGTTTCATGGGCATTTTCATCGAAGCGGTGCCGTTTTTGCTGCTCGGCACACTGATTTCGGGTTTATTGGAGTCGTTTGTCAGCCATGACGATATTGCGCGATGGACGCCGCGTAACCCCATTCTGGCGACCATTGCCGGGGCATTTCTGGGCTTTGCGTTTCCGGTATGTGAGTGCGGCGTCGTTCCTGTTGTACGGCGGCTGTACAGCAAAGGCCTGCCCATGTCCGTCGGGGTGACATTTTTGCTGGCAGCCCCAGTGATGAATCCCGTTGTACTCATCAGCACTTATATCGCCTTTGGCTTTGGCCCAGTCTTGATCGGGCGTTTTGTTATCACGGCGATTGTCGCTATCGGTGTGGGGCTGGTGTTTGCGCTCGGCGCTCGCCCACAGGAAGTTCTGCAACCTCATTCGCTCATGCCCGTTATGGGTGGTTCCGGCGATGTGATTCCCTTTTATGCGAAAACTAAACGCCCCTCGCTGCTAACTGGTCTACGGCAGGCGCTCGACATGGCAGGTGATGAATTTTTCGAAGTGGGACGCTATCTGATTGTCGGTTCGCTGCTGGCGGCTGCCATGCAAACGCTGGTTTCCCAGAATGTCCTATTGGCGTTAGGAAGAGGGCCGGTTGTTTCCGTGCTGGTTTTGCAGCTTGTGGCCTTTGTCATCAGCGTGTGTTCAACGGTTGATGCGTTTGTGGCGCTGGCGTTCGTCGGCACATTCACCACTGGCTCAATTTTATCGTTCCTTACTTTTGGCCCGATGATCGATATTAAAAGTACGCTGATGTTCCTGGGCGTTTTCAAGCGCCGGACAGTCTTTTACCTGATCGTTCTGCCGCTGCTGATGACTCTGCTGATCGGCATTTGGCTGAATCTCAATGTCGTATTCTAAGGGATGAGTGATGAGTAGCGAGTGATGAGTAGCGAGTGAAAAGTAGAAAGTGCTGAGTAAAGGACAATCTTAAACTTATTGTTGTTTTTTCACTCAGTCTTGGGATTTCACTTTCAACTCGGCACTGATTTCACTCATCACTTTTAGCTCATCACTCATCGCTAAAATGAGGATTTGTAATGCAAGCGACTGAACACCTGCACGACCACGACCATCATGACCACACTCACGACCCCATGTTGGAACGGGTGAAAACGACGCTTCTGTTCGGGCTGGGGTTGTATTTTGTCTATAATATTGTCAGCGGCAACCTGACGAATTACATCAACGTGCGTTTTTCGTGGCTGTCCTACATCGCGGCGGCTTTATTTCTGCTGCTGGCGGTATCGAGCTTTTTGAAACTGCGAAATCGTCATCACAAGCACAAGCATGACCACGATCACCACGATCATCAAAGCCTGTCATGGAGCATTCTGGCGATTGTCGCGATTCCACTGATTTTAGGAACACTGATCCCTTGGCGACCCCTGGGTGCAGACGCCATGAACGGTGATTTCAACATGAACGCTATTGCTCCCACCACGACTATTACATTCGAAAAACCGCCGCTGGAGCGAAATGTTCTGGATTGGATTCGGATTTTTAACGGCAGCGATGATCTCGGCACATTCAATGCACAGGAGGCCGATATTACCGGTTTCATTTATCGGGACGACACCTTTAGCGAAAATCAATTTCTGGCGGCGCGCTTCACGATAAGCTGCTGCGTAGCAGATGCGGTGGCGGTTGGGCTGCCTGTCGAGTGGAACGAAGCGATGCCTTCAGACACCTGGGTGCGGGTGGTGGGGTATTTTGAATTGGGCGAATTTCGCGGTGAGCCAAAGCCGATTTTGCACCCCACCAGCGTCGAAATTATCCCGCAGCCGGAACACCCCTATCTGTACCCATAGTGATGAGTGATGAGCCATGAGTAATGAGAATGTTCAGGCGCGTTCGCTGCTTTTCGGGCTGTCGCGCTTTGATTCGATGGTGATCGTCGTAATTGTCGCACTGTTGGCTGGGATCGGTCTGACCGTGATCCTGGGAGATCGCGTCGGCGTACAGATTGTCCGAACCGTGCCAGGGGATAACGCCTCCAGCACATCGCGAGTCATCATCCAGTTTAACGAGGCGATGGACTGGCAAAGTGTGACTCAGCGCATGAATTTTGACCCACCTGTAGAGGGTGATTTTAGCTGGAGCGGCACAACCCTGCGTTTTGCCCCCAAAAAAGCGCTGACTCCCGGTTCGGATTACACCGTCACGCTGAAAGCCGACGCGCAGAGCGTTGACGGGCGAAAAGTGCTGCAAGATGAAATTTTCAGCTTTACAATCCGCAGGCCGCACGTCGCTTATCTGATGCCCGCCAACAGCGCGCCGCAAAATGTGTGGATTGCTGACCCGGCTGACCCCGCATCAGCCAAACAGGTCACGTTCAGCCCATCCGGCATCCTCAATTTTGACGTGAGTCCAGATGGCACGAAAGTCGCTTTTGCCGAGCGTAATACTTCAACCGGTACGTCGGATATTAAAATGCTTGACCTGGAAAGCGGCGCGCTGCAACAATTGACCAACTGCCCGGACAGCGATTGTAATACGCCTGTGTGGAGGCCGGGTGGCACGATGATCGCTTATCATCGCATCGACCTCAACAGCGCGATGACCAATGTCGGCACAAGCCCGACCCGTGTCTGGTTGATTGACCTCAGCACAACGCCTGCTACGACGCGCCCATTATTTCCCGATTCGCAAGTTCTGGGTTATAACCCGGAGTGGTCAGCGGACGGCAGTCGCATCGCAGTCTACGACAACAACAGCCAGGGGATTCTGATTTACAATTTCGCCGATCCTGTGCCAACACTGATTCCCACACGCAACGGCGGCGGCGATGTTTCGTTTTCACCAGATGGCACAAAAGTGGTTTTTCCCAATTTGATTATCGAAAATGCCTTGGCGCGCTCGAATCTGCTAATGGCTGACTTAACTACAAATGAGGTGAAGGAGTTGAGTGCTGCTGCCGATCCGCTGGATGATTCTACGACAGCCTGGAGTCCCGATGGGCGATATTTAGTGATTGCGCGCCGCTACATGGATGATCGTTTTACCCGCACGCGCCAGCTTTATCTGATGGATATGCAGGATGAGAGCGTCACCCCGCTGGTGGTGGACTCGCGCTACTTTAATGGCTTTTTCTCGTGGGACCCTCAGGGTACAAGCCTCGTAATTCAACGTTTCCCCGAATTAACTGAAGATAATCAGCCAAACAACGAGGGAACACCGGAAATCTGGACATATGAACTGGATACGAAGTTGCTGACAAAAGTTGCAACCAATTCTTATTTGCCACGCTGGGTGCCATGATGACTGCCGAACAACGATCACGCATATCGATACTCATTTTACTGTCGCTCGTGCCGCTCTTGGGCATGATCGCCGCGCTGTTTATGCTGATTTCCAGCGGTGGGACGAGCAGCAGTACGCCGCCAACGCCGCTGCCTGTCACCCAGGCGGTATCGCGTCTGGCAGGCCGCGCCGCGCCCAATTTTGAACTGACCACGCTGGATGGCGGCACGATTCGCTTATCATCTATGCGAGGACGCATTGTTTTTGTCAATTTTTGGGCGACCTGGTGCGAACCCTGTAAACGGGAGATGCCTGCGTTCCAGCGCTTTATGCAATCGCAGGGCGAGGATGGCGCGGTGATCCTGGCGGTCAATATTGGCGACAAGCCGGAGGACATCCGGAAATTTCTGGAAGATTATAACGTCAGCGGTGTCCCTGTTCTGCTGGATTCAGATTATGAAGTGCAAACGGCTTATTACGCTGACCTCTATCCGACGACATTCGTGATCGACCCCGCCGGAATTGTGCGCGATATGCACCTGGGCGAAATGACGCTGAACGATTTGAACAGCTATGTCGATCAAATCAGAAGCAGCACTTTAAATTTTGGGATATAGTCTTTAAATCTTGTGATAGAAACAGGCGAGGACGCAAAAATTGGACTTTACGCGCGCATTTAGCTACGCGTTTGATGATAAACAATGGACGGAAAAGCTGGTTATTACCGTCATTATGGCGTTTCTTTCCGGCATCCCGCTTCTGGGGCTGGTCGCAGTAGCGGCGCTGCTCGGCTATGTGGTCGAGCTGGTGCAAAACGTGCGTGATGGCAGGCCAGACCCATTGCCGCGCTGGGGAAATTATGGCGATAAGATTGCCAGCGGCGGGAACGTGCTGGTGGCCTGGATCGTCTACAATTTCCCTAATTTTTTGCTGGTTTGCTGCATTGCTACCGTCCCCAGCTTCATGGGAAACAACGATTTTTTCAGCGGCGGATTTGCGCTGCTTGTCTTAAGCTGCATTGTGCCATTCCTGCTGCTCTACAATCTTTTTATCTGGGCGATGCTGGCGATAGGCGTGGTGCGCTACGCTGAAGTTGGCACGATTGGCGTATTTTTCCAGTTTGGCGATCTGTTCAGCACACTCTACGCCAATTCTCGGCTGGTTGTTCAGTGGGTCGTCCTATCAGTAATTGCCAGCCTGGTGCTAGGCTTCATTAATATCGTGCCTTGCATTGGCTGGATCGCATCGCTGGCGCTGATTTTCCCGGTTCAAGGTTATTTACTGGGGCAGGTCGCGCGGGCGCTAGATGATAAGCCAAAGCGCAAACGATACTAAGTCGTCCGTGATCTGTTTTCAGCCGTCCACTTTTTGATTCTTAAAGGTAGAGTGAAATGAAAATTTCGCGGCTTAATCATGTGCAAATCACTATTCCCAAAGGGGCAGAGGCACAGGGACGGGCATTTTACTGCGGCATCCTCGGCTTGCAGGAGATCGAAAAGCCAGATGCGCTGAAAGGGCGCGGCGGCTTCTGGCTGCAAGTGGGTGATATGCAGGCACACGTCGGCACGGAAGATGGCGTTGACCGCGCTACAACGAAAGCCCATATCGCCTATCAAGTTGACGACCTGGCAAGCTGCCAGAAACACATTGAAAATCAGGGCATTGAAATCGGCGATTCGGTGCCTATCCCTGGCTATATGCGTTTTGAAATTCGTGATCCGTTCGGCAATCGAGTCGAATTTATTCAGCCTGTTGCCGATAATCTGCTTCAACAGCAAATTGATTATTACCGTGCGCGGGCAGGCGAGTATGACGAGTGGTTTTACCGCCTGGGACGCTACGATCATGGCGATGCGCTGAATCAGCAGTGGTTCGACGAGGCCAAACAGGTGATGGAGAGCCTTCATCAAATTTCGATGGTCGATAACGCGCTGGAACTGGCTTGCGGGACGGGCATCTGGACGGAACAACTGCTTAAAATTTCGAAACATATCACGGCGCTGGATGCTTCGCCGGAAGTGATGGCGATTAATCGTCAAAAGTTAAAAGCCGAAAAGGTCGATTATCAACAGGCTGATCTGTTCCAATGGCAGCCGGATCATGCCTATGATCTGGTGCTGTTTGGTTTCTGGCTCTCGCATGTACCACCTGAGCGGCTGGATGCTTTTCTGACCGCCGTTTCGAGCGCTGTGAAGCCAGGGGGCAAACTTTTTATTGTCGATTCGCTTCCAGCAGGCACATCCAGCGCCCTTAACCATCAGCCCTATGAATCGGAGAGCATTCGGCACGTTCGCAAGCTGAACGATGGTCGCGAATTTACCATCTACAAGGTTTTTTACGAACCCGCGGCTTTGCGAGAAAAATTGGCTGCTTTTGGGTTTGACGCCGACGTTCGCGCGACTGACAATTATTTCATCTATGTGACGGCAACCAGACAGTGAGCTTCAAACCGCCCGCCGAAAGCTAAAAATCATGGCCTTCCTGTCTCCGCCATCGGAACGTTATAAAACCAGCTTTCTGACTGCCCTGCGCGAATACCATGCCGAAGGCCGCTACCATGAGTATGACTCGGCGATTTTGGAACTGGATTTTGCGAGGTTCGTAAAATTTCAGTTGAATAAGCGCGTGAACCCTCAGCCGGGGCGTGTGAAGGAAAGCATTTTCTGGCTGGTTGAGGATGATGAATATATCGGGCGGACGGCGCTCCGGCATGAACTGAACGACAGCTTGCGCTTGTTTGGTGGGCATATCGGCTATGACATTCGCCCATGCAGACGAAAACAGGGTTATGGAACGCTCATTTGCAAGCTGGCGCTGGACGAGGCACGAAAAATTGGCCTGCGCCGCGCTATGATAACCTGCGATGAAGATAATATCGCCTCACGGAAGATCATCGAAGCCAACGGCGGGAAATTTGAAAAATCAATTCTGCTAAAAGGCCGAACCACGCGGACGCTGCATTTTTGGGTTGAACTGGACGAAGGGAAAACGTCATGAATTGGCAGTCGTTTGAAGATGGCCGCACGATTGGCAAAACCGGCAATGAGGGCGGCGTGATCGTACTCGACCAGGAACATATCGATGGGGCGCGGCTCACGCTGGAGCAAAACTGCCTGCGCGCGCCTTATGCCATCACCTGCGGCGTTTACGGCTGGATGGTGCATACGCGCTTTTTCGCCGATGACGAGACGGCACAGCACTCCGTCGATGAAATGAAAACGGCGCTTTCGGAAATTATGTCGTTGATTCCGGTTGAGGGAGACGACGACGAAGGCGAAAAAATGAACGCCATCAGCGACGCGCTGGACGCTTTTACCGAGCGCTTTCCATAATTCTGGTTGCGAAAATAAATTCTAGCTCATGGCAATAAATTCTGATTTGCGAAAATAAAAAAGCAGCCATCGAATGACTGCTTGAGTATCGAAATTGAATGCTGCTCATTCGGTGTCCGCGATGACCAGGTTCGTCGTGCAGCGGCGTTTATCCCACAAGCTCTCGCCTGTGTAATGCCATAACTTCCGGCGGGGTGGTTCGATAGAAACCGTAGCCGGATCAATATCCATATTATGCAGCGCTATCCGAGCGGCATCCCGCACCTGTGGGTTAATCCCGTACTTGCAGGCAAATGCCAATGCCATAATCGCCTGCGCGTCGCCAATCTGGCTGAGTGCTTCTGTCGCCACGTAGGGAACCCAGGCATGATCTTCACCCAAAAGTTCGACCAGCCGCTCAACCGCACGGGTATCACGGAGCCAGCCCAGCCCTGCTGCGGCCTGCATCCGAACCTCTTCACTGCAATCATTCAACGCGGCGACCAGCGGCTCAAGAGCCTGTGAGTTGCCGATCCATCCGAGGGCAAAAGCAGCACGGGTTCGAACTTCGGCATCTTTATCATGGAGCGCCGCCGCCAGGGATTCGATTGCGCTGGCATGTCGGATCCAACCCAATGCCTGTACCGCGCCAGCCCGCACTTTTTCGCCACCATATTGCAGCGCGACCACCAGCGACTCGATGGCTACCGGGCCGATTTTTTCCAGCGCGACGGCTGCATCCCAACGTACACGATCATCATTATCGCCAAAAGCGTTAATCAGAGGATTGATTGCGCGCACACCGCCGATGAGACCCAACGCACGGGCAGCATTGCGGCGAACTTTGGCATCGCTGTCATATTGCAACGCCGCGATAAGCGGATCAATCGCACGTTCGTCGGCAATCGTGAGCAGAGGCCAAACTATTTTACGTCGAATGCGCAGGTTGGGACTGCCGAGCGCCTTGATGAGATCGGGGACGGCTTTTTCTCGCAGGTTGATGAGCGCAACGGCTGCTTCAATTGCCATACGTTCGTTTTTACTGCCCAATTGTCTGATGAGTGCTTTGATGGTGGTAGTGCGTCCGCGATAAACAGCGCCGGCGAACACGGGCATTTTTTGAGGTTGATTTTGTGAAAGAACATCTATTAAAAACATCGAAACCTCTTCTGGCTTACATCTGGTCAAACATTTCAGCTTGGCTGAAGAAGGTCGGTCTATATTTCTTGATTTTAGGAGGAAGAAAAAAGCTTTCTACCCACATATTGAGGGGTTCTTGTAAAAACCCCCACTTTCTAGGGATAGCCTGCTGTTTTAGGGCAAGCGTATCACTATTTCAGACATAGCGTATCGCTATTTCAGACATAGCGTATCGCTATTTCAGACATAGCGCATCGCTATTTCAGACATAGCGTATCACTATTTGAGTAGAAATGGATCAGAAAATCAGGCAGGCGTATGGGGATCGTATCCCAAACGGTTGAGAATGCTGAGGGCTTCTTGCCGTACCCACCGCTGTTCCACCTCGTCGTGCGCGACCTGCATCAAAGCGCTGATGGCATGGACGGTGGCAATTTCCCCCAAAACTCGCACAATCGTCACCCGATCCTGGACGGAGCCGAACTCTGTTAACAGATTGAGCAGCGAATGTACGGCAATATCGCCCATTTTGACCAGCGCTTTGGTGGCATGTGCAGCCACTTCGGGGGTGGCGTCTTTGAGGGTATTAAATAGGCTCTCAACTGCCTCCACGCGCCCCATGTCACCCAGGATAAGGGCAGCGTACATACGAAGATCGGGGGGAGTGTCTGCGCGGAGCAAGCTGATGAGACCTTCCAGCGCCCGTAAATCGCCGCGCTTGCCCAGTGCAAAGAGCGCTGTTTGTTGGTCGTGCAGCTCAACGTCACGATCTGTTGCCAAATAATAGAGGGCATCCAGCGCCAGTGTGTAATCAATTTCAGCCAGCGTAACAATGGCTTTGGTACGCAAATCGCGGCTTTCGTCATAGGCCATATCGACCAGCGCATCAACGGCACGAATGTCGCCAATCTGTCCCAGCGCTTCGATGGCAAACAGGCGCATCCAGCGATCTTCAAGCTGGTAAGTGACATCGAGTAAGACATCAACCGCGCGCACATCACCGATCTGGCCCAATGCCTTGATCGCTTTCGTCCGAAGATCGGAATTTTCATTCTCAACGATGGTAAGCAGATGATGAACCGCGCGTGCGTCACCCATCCGCCCTAAAGCGATGGCAGTTTGATGCCAGACATGCGTTTCGATGTCGAAAAGGGCCTCCGCCAGGGCATTGGCAGCGCGGGTGTCGCCAATGCGCCCCAATGTTTCGGCAGCGTTTGCCCGTACCAGAAGGTTAGACGACTGAAGTGCTTCAATGAGCGGCACAACCGAGGGTTCGCCAATTTTTGACAGAACAATAATCGCGCCAAAACGCACCCATTCGTCAATATCCTGCAAGGCATCGATCAGGGCATTGATAGCCTGTTGATGACCGACATGCAGCGCCCATACCGCACTTTTGCGAACTTCGGCATGAGTATCGTAGCGCAGGCGGAATATCAGCGAGTCCATCGCCCGAGTATCGCCGATTTTGCCCAATGCACGGGCTGCGCCAGCCCGCACACCCGGATTGGCGTCTTCCATGGCGGCGATTAGTGCCTCGACTGCTGGAGAACCAATCCGAACCAGATCATCCACTACTAGGGTATGTGCGCGCCGATCTTCGGTTCGGAGAGCGATGATGAGTGTGGCAACGGAAGATTGGTTAATCACGCGGGTACTCCTGGTAGGGAAGAATTTTGGCTAAGTATATCCAATTTGTAGAATCTATCAATTTCTCTAAATCATATTCTTACAGGCCTGACATAAACCTAAAAAATCTGTTGCAAAAAATTTGAATTCATGAAGATGATGCCCCATGCGTGTCTATAAGAATACGTGGTATACTGTTATCACAGCGTGAGATGTATGTACGCTTCAACCAGTTCCAGCGAGTATATTTTCTCATACTGATCTATCACAATTCTTATTGACCTTCCATCTCTCAGTCATTATCATTAATAAATTGACTGAAGATTCAGGTTTATTGGGAGACTCCATGTGAATAACAGACCCTCACCGGAAAACAATCAGAATAATAACTCACCTTTCTCCAACAAAAACGCCCAGCGGCTGTGGATTGTTATGGGGATTGTGGTGCTGTTGTTGTTCGTGCTGACGTTTGGAAGCTCTGGCAATTTCCAGAGTAGTAACCGCGTGTCGTTGAATTATCTTGCCCAGCAGGTGCAGCGTAATAATGTCGAATCGATCCAGGTGCGCGGTGGGCAGGATGTTGTTATCCAGTATCGCAACGGCACTAATGCGACCTATTATAAGGAACGCGAAACCGATTTATTTGACTCTCTGCGAACCTTCGGCGTCACCGACGACCAGATCGCGACTATCGAGTTTTCGGAACAGCAGGGCGACAACACCAGCGGTTTATTGTTCCAGCTTCTTATCGCTGTTGTGCCGACTCTGGTTATTATCTGGCTGCTGTGGCGCATGATGCGTTCGGTTCGCACGGGGCAGGATCAGGCGATGAGCTTTGGTCGCAGCCGCGCCCGCGTGACCCGCGACATGGAACGCCCGCAGGTGACGTTCTCGGA
>Ga0268299_1001612_pt1 | contig 36577 bp, 33 predicted proteins | sample NOBtaG_FD_193484 | JGI IMG/M metagenome (GOLD analysis project Ga0268299, IMG submission 193484) | Activated sludge microbial communities from bioreactor in Nijmegen, Gelderland, Netherland - NOB reactor | ecosystem: Engineered > Bioreactor > Aerobic > Activated sludge | place: Netherlands... | reverse complement strand
GGAATCCGGCCTTCACTACAACTGGCATCGGTACTACGATGCGCAGACTGGAAGGTATATACAGAGTGACCCGATAGGGCTCGCAGGTGGCATCAACACCTATGCCTACGTGCTGAACAAGCCCGTCAGCTACACAGACCCTGATGGTCTGCAAAAAGGACCAATGTCGCAGGGGACCATGTACCGGGGAACGGGCGATATCAACGGCCAAATCTGGATAGGCAACCAAATGCGCAATGGGGCCATTCAGAACTACAGCTCGATTCAGCGGCGAGCGAACGAAAAGTTCGGCCCCGGCATCATGTCAGTCTGTATTCGAAGCACCTGTGATGTGGCGCAGACGCCCAATCAATGCTCGGCTTCCAATCCGACCGGCGCGGCATCTCTGCCGACTGCGGGCCCGGTTGTTTCCGCGCCTGGTCAGAGCGGGTGCACATGCACGCAGTGGGGACTACAAGCGTCGGGGCAATAGGCAATGGACTTGCTCGTTGTTATTGCGCAGCTCGTCAAAGACTTGTTGGGTAGCCTCAATCCATTGCGCTTGTTCAAGCACGAGTACAGGGCTTCATTCTGTGAGGTTTGGAAGCGCGAATCTCTGGTGCTGAAAATCGGCTATGTGGTGGGTGCTGTTGGGTTACTGGCTCTGATCGCCTTGCTCTTGTTTGCCGCTTGGCACGGCTACAAGAACTGGAACTGAGCATCGCGACGCCCAACATTAAGCATGCTGCCCCGCGGACCAACTCCACAACCTGCGCTTCCCAGGCCAGTACTTCGACCAGGAATCCGGCCTTCACTACAACTGGCATCGGTACTACGATGCGTTGACAGGAAGGTACATCCAGTCCGATCCGATCGGGCTCACGGGGGGGATCAGTACGTACCTGTATGCCAACGCGAGCCCGCTCATGCACAGCGACCCGAGTGGGCAGGCGGCTGCAGCAGTCACTTGCTTTGTGCCAGGCGTTGGATGGGTCTCATGCGCGGTCGTCGCGGGCAGCGCTGTCATTGCCGGAGGCACTTGGTGGCTCATCAACAAGGGCATCGAGATGTGCCGGGAGGGCATGGATGAGAACGAGCGCTGTAAGCTCGTGCTGAAGCAGTGCCGTGAGAAGTGTCAAGGGACGTGGGAACGCGGCGAACCTCCATTCTCCGGAAGTGACGCTGCTGGCCGCATGAGAAGGTGCATAAGAGAGTGCATGGAAGCCGCCGGTTGCTTTAACTTCTGACCCTCGTCCCTAGGAGCTGCCTTGAACAAGGATTCGGCCGAAGTGCTTATGAAGGAATTGCTTGAGCTGAGTGAGGCTATGAACCAAGTTTGCATCCTGATAGATGGGCTTGAATCCGAAGAAGAAAGAAAAGAACTTCGGCGCGGCATGAGCGGCATGTTGGCCGACGTCTACACAGAGTTGATGCGGCCGATCATCAGACAGTTCCCGGAACTCGACCCTGACAAGTAGCCCAACGCGTGCTGGCCTCGAGTGAATCGACCAGGGTTTCATAGACACCCCGGGGTGAATCGCCACACCTTCCGGAGACACACGTCAGCGAGCGTTCACAGCACGAACCCGGCGATCGCAGCGTAGTGGCTCGCTGTCCCGCCAAGCACGAACAAGTGCCAGACCCCGTGGGCATGTCGGTACCCGCTGCGATTGACGTAGAAGATGGTGCCGACGGTGTAGAGGCCGGCTCCCACCAGCAACCAGACCAGCCCACCGACTTCGATGCGGATGGCCAGCGGTGCGGCTGCGGCCACACCCACCCAACCCATGCCGATGTAGAGCGCCAGGGACGGCTGGGTCGCCGTGGCCCGAAGTTCGCGCCGGATGCCGAACGCGGCGATGCCCCAGACCGCCATCAGAAGTATCCAGCCCCAGACCCCCCGCAAAGTGACCAAGGCGAAGGGCGTGAAGCTGCCCGCGATGAGCAGGTAGATCGCACAGTGATCGATCCGTTGCCATCGCAGCTTCGCCTGGCCGCGTGCGCTGTGGAACAAGGTCGATGCGGCATACAGACCAATGCACGACAGCGCGAAGACCACGGCGCCGGCGATCCTGGCTGCATCCCCGCTCGGCAAGGTCTTCGCGAGCATCATCGGCAGACCCACGACGGCCAGCACCAAGCCGAGCAGGTGGGTCCAGGTGTTGAATCGTTCACCGGGGTCCATGCAGATCGCGCCGTGGCGTGCCGCTGGTGAGTCGGGTCTGCGTGAAGTTCGTCTGAGAGCGCGTCCGCCGAAGCCGGCCGGGTCCAGCCTTTGCTGTACAGGTCATCCCCATCACTCCGATGCTCATGGGCAGCGAGCTCATTGCAAGCCCGACCAGGTCACGGCCGCCCCGTCGAACTGGAGGCTCGGTCGCCGGTTCTCCGGCGACGCCGTCGGTAGTTCGATCCTGACCCTGCCCGTGGCCTCGTCGACCTCGACCCGCGTCGGTCCGGCACCGCAGTGCTCGCGCAGCACGGCCACGAAAACCGCAGCCCGCGTCGACGCGATGGTGCTGTAGCGCCCGTGCCACTGGCGCGGCTTCGGCCGGCCCGCGACCTCCTCGGGCTCGATCGGGAAGGCGTCGGTCTGCTCGAAGCGGCTGGCCGTCCCCTGCATGTCGACGCACAGCGTCTGGCTGCCGCCGCGCACGCGGACCGCCGAGCCGTCCGCCAGGGGCTCGAAGCGTTGCAGCGAATGCAGGTTCCACTCCCAGCGCCGCGGCAACTCGCTGCGCAGCCGGTCGTAGACGACGATCAGGCCCTGCGAGCGCAAGTAGGCAACGGTGCGCAGAGCCTCGGTGACCCGCGGCCGCAACTCGCCGCTGCCGCGCTGTCGCTGGCGGTACGCCAGGCGGGCATCGCCGGTCGCGAAGAACAGGTCGCCCTCGGTGCGGCTGGCGACCAGCTCGCCGCGGAACTGCATCGACTCGACGGGCTCGCCGGCATCGTCCTCGGCCTGCCCTTGCCCGCCGTCGAAGGTGATCGCATTGGCGGCCAGCGTACGGCGCGTGTAGCGCCGGCCGTGGGGCGAAAACTCGTAGTAGCCGCTGCCCACCAGCATCGGCTCGCCGGCCATCGTGACCACGAAGGCGTTCTGCTCGGCCTTCGAGTGGTTCCAGCTGCCGAAGCGCCCGGAAAGAAAGAACACCGACGTGCGCCCCGGATCGGCCAGGGCGCTGTGCATGGCCACGGCGCCGCTCTCCTCGAAGGCGATCGCGTCCGGCGTGCCGGCCGGCGGCTCGTCCGGTGCTGCGGACTCCGGCGGTGCAATCAAGAGCAGGCCGAGGGACCAGGGGTGGTAGTCCTCGCGACCGGTGGCGGGAATCAGGCGGCGCGCCTGACCGCTGTACCAGCGGTAGAGCGGCTGCGGCTGCAGCGCGGCGTAGATCCGGAACTCGCGATCCGCGAGCGCCGGGAACAGGTAGTCGCCGTGCGGGTCAGCGCCGTCGCCGAAAGGCGGCCACGGGCCGCTCAGGCGACCGCGGGAACCGGGGCGCACGGGGGGCGTGAAGTAGACCGGCTGCAGGCCGGCCCGTCGCAGGTGGGCGCGACACGCGAGATCCACGCCGGTGGCATGCCGCAGCACGAGCGCGGCCTGCGCCGGCTGCACGAGGTTGAGCCAGCCGTAGCCGGTGCCGTTGCCGTCCGAGCCGTCCTGGGCGCCCCACACCGGATAGAGCGTGCGGTAGTGGTCCCAGACGCGCTCGAACATCGCATCGGCCTCGGGGGACTCGCCGGCCAGCAGCGCCAGCGCCTCGACGGCGTGACTCATGGCGTTGGCTGCATGCGATCGGTACGGCAGGCGATCGAAGCCGCCGCTGTCGATCTCGCGCGTCACGTACGCGCGCAGCCGGTCCAGCGCAGCACCGAGCACCCGCTCGCGTTCGGGCGGCGTCAGGGAGTCGTGCAGCAAGTCGTAGCCTCGCGCCAGCGACAGGTACACGGCCCGGTTGCGCTGGTCGTCGGCGACTTCGCCCGTCGGACCTTCGGCGTCCCAGCCGGCCATCAGCAGCAGGGTGCGGCGGGCCTGGAGCGCGTGCGTCTCGTCGCCCGCATAGCGCCAGGCCAGGGCCAGCGCTGTCGCGATGGTGGCGGTCTCCGGCGCCAGCGCGGCGGCAAGCTCGCGACCGGCCGCGTCGTCGACGGCCCGCATGAAGATGCGGAACTCGTGGCGCCGCACGCCCTGCCAGGAGGTGCGCGCCTCGTCCAGCTCGGCGCCACGCGGCAACATGCGTGGGCGCCACTGGCGCGCCCGCAGGCTTGCCAGCACCTCGCTCCCGGTCGGAACGACGCAGGAGGCCGACGCTCGCGCATCGATGCGGAACGCCCTCTCTCGGCCCAGGGCAAAGCCGGTCGCGGCGTCGATACCGACCTGCCAGCGGTAGTCGCCCGGCGGCAGGGGTGCGGTCGGCATCCAGCGCGGGACCGGACTGGTGACATCCTGCGTCAGGTCGCCGGGACCCCGCAGACGCAGCCGGTAGCTGGCACCGGGCGTGCGCTGCGGGTGTGCGGGCCATGACAAGACCGGGGGGTTGTCGAGGGACAGAACACCGTCGCGGGGGATCAGCCGTCGCTGCGTCCAGTCGACCTCGTCGAGCCAGTCGGCCGAGCCGCCGGCCGACGCAGCGACGGCGCGGGGCACCAGCACAAGCGCTCCGCCCAGCACGACGGCGAGGACTGCCAGCGCGGCCCTGCCAGATCGGGATCGGGCTTTCGCGCGGACAGTCACGAACACGCTTCTAACCCACGGCCGTGTCGATCCCATGAAGCGATGCCGGCCGACGCAGCCCCCTGCCACTGCGGCGTCACCGACCCGCGCCATGCTGCGCATGGGAAGCGCCATGGCGCCGGCAACTGCCGGACAGGTTGCTCCGGACTTCAACCTTTGCAAGCATGCTGGCCATCGACGACCCCGCCCTGCGATCCGCGCCCACTGACCGGCGGCCACCGGCATCGATACCGGAGGCCCGACGCGTGATGTTCTGCGGTCCGATCGCGGCACCGGGTCAACCCGCCGGCGGAGGCTACGAGGCTGCCAATCGCCGCACCTGCGATGCGCTGGTCCGCCACGGGTGGACGGTCGTCGAACTGCCCTATCCGAAGGCACCGCGGACGGCCGTCCACAAGCTGGCCGCCTATGCGCAGCACTTCGTGCGGGCGGCCGCGCAGCTGATCAGGCGCCGCGATGACTACGACCTGCTCCATCTGACGCCGCTCAACATGCATTTCGCGTGGGCCGAGAGTTTGCTGCTGAGTTGCGCCCGATGGGTCGGCAAGCCGGTGCTGCTGGATGTCCGGGCCGGCACCTTCGTGCGGCACTACCAGCGCCGCGGTCGCTTGTACCAACGCATCGTGGATCGCAGCTTGCGGCTGGCGACACAGGTGGCCATCGAAGGGCGCGAGTACGGGCCTTTCGTTCGCCAGCGCACGCGGCAGACGCCGTTCTATTTCCCGAACTACATCGACACACCCTCGCTGCATCAGCCTCTGGCCGAGCGCCAACTCGCGCCGGGGGATCCGATCCGGCTGATCTACTTCGGGCGGCTGGTCCGCGAGAAAGGCATCGAGACCGCCCTGCAAGTGCTGGCTGCGCTGCGGGCGCGCGGCCACGCCGCCTCGCTGACACTGATCGGCAACGGGTCGGCCAGCTACCTGCGCGCGCTACAGGCGAGCTACGCCGGTCAGCCGGTCGAGTGGGCCGGCAGCCTCTCGGTCGAGGCGATCCTGTCGCGTGCAGCGCAGCATCACTTCTTCCTCTTCGCGTCGCGCCACGACGGCGAAGGCCATTCCAACGCCCTCAACGAAGCGATGGCGGTCGGCCTGGTGCCGATCTGCAGCGATCAGGGCTTCACGCGGACGGTGGTCGGGGACGCTGGCGCCGTGCTGAGTCGCGGCGCCCCGGCCGGGGCCTATGCCCTCGCCGTCGAAGCCATCGTCGACGCGGGCCGCTGGACGGAGCTGTCGAGGCGGGCACGGAGCCGGGTGCAGTCGCTGTTCAGCGAGGACGCCAACCTGCCCGCGCTGACCCGCCTCTACGCCGCGATGATCGCCGTCGACGGCCGCCACTGAGCAGCCGGCCGCGCGCTCAGGTTTCTGCTGCTTCGCGCGCACGATCACGGCGAGACCAGCCCGCGACGGCGAGCAGGAACAAGGCGAACTCGGCCGGCGCGCGCAGTCGCGATTGCACGGTGTCTGCGACCGTCGACATCGCAGCGATGTAGACGAGCAGGCCCGCCAGGACCGCGACCGCTGCACGCCCGGTTTCGCGCCGGGGTCCGTTGCGCCACGCTCGGATCGCGCCGCGTGCCGCCAGCACCCACAGCGCAGCCATCAGGGGCACACCCAGCAGCCCGAGCACCAGCACCGCCCCCTGGTCTCGCCACAGCGCACCCAGCGCCGCGAGCGGGCCGTCGGTCTCGAGCTGCCGGCGCCAGCCGAGATCGCCGTTCTGCAAGCGGGCCCGTTGCGCCGGATCGACACCGACGTAGTCGATCGGAATGCGCTCGACGCCGGACTTGAACGCGAACACCGCTGCGTCGCGCAGCAGGTGCTGCAGCGTCGCACCCGGCTCACTGACTGCAAAACTCGCGTAGTCGCCGACACCCAGGACCTTCGACGTCGTGGCGAGGTGGGTCATGCGGACCTGCTGCTGTCGGTCCGCCGGCAGGGTCTCGACGATGCGCGCGACGCGCTGGTAGAGGTTGTGTCCGAGATCGCGGCTGGAGGCACCCATCCCGAAGTGGCCCGTCTGCACGCCCATCCACGCGGACCAGAGCAGGACCGGCAGCAGACCAACGACGACGAAGGCCGCCGCGCGGCCGGTGGCGCCGCGCAGCGCCCACCCCAGGCCCAGAAGCGCCGGCCAAAGCAGCGTGACCGGCCGGACCAGCGTGGCGCCGCCCAACAGCAGTCCGGCGCCGCACCACCACATCGGCGAGGCCCCGGCGCGCGCACCGCGGAGGAACGCGGCCGTGCCGATCACCAGCAACGGCGTGTGCCAGGCCTCCGTGGACAACTGGTGGGCGAACACGAGCGAGTGCGGCCAGATCAGGAACGCGGCGGTCGCCCAACGCGCCAGGGCCGGACTCAGCCCCAGATCCCGACCGATGGCGTGCACCGCGGCACCGGCCAGCAGCATCAGTCCGACCTGCACTGCCACCAGACCTTCGCGCCCGAGCGCGGCCAGCACGATCGCCTGCGGCAGGTAGTCGCCCGGATTGCCGTTCGCCAGCAGCAGGGCCGTCCAGGCGGACCCGCGCGCATCGGGCGCGAGGTTGCCGATCGCGATCCACTGCTGGATCAGCTCCCAGCGCGGGCGCGCCCGGTCGGCGTTCAGGAAGGCCGACGGCGCGACTTGGTCCCAGCCCATCAGGGCCAGATGCAGCACCAGGAAGCCGCCCAGCAGCAGGAGCAGCGGCCGATGCGCGGGGAACGGCGACGACCGGCCCAGGTCCGCCGATGCGCTCGCGGGGGCCGCCCCGTGCACCGTCGGCCGCGACGCGGCGCGCCGATCAGGCCACGACGGCGCCGCGCCGTTCATCGTCGACGCCGTCCACCGCGAACTGGATGGCGCAGGCGAACTCGCGCGCCTGCTGGTCAGCCGACGGCAGCCGCGCCGCTGCGGCGATGTTGTGCTCCCTGGGCACTGCCGCGGCCAGGACCTCGTTCAGCCCCACGGCCAGCGCTGTCGCGTCCGCGGGTGGCACGACCCGGCCGCAACCGGTCATGCGGACGTAGTCGGTGGTGTTGCCGCAGGCCTGCGTGCAAACCACCGGTGTCCCGGCCGACAGCGCTTCCGGAATGACCAGGGGACCGCCCTCGGCCCAGTCACCGAGGAAGATCGAGGGGACCGCGAGCACGTCGGCGCGACGCAGCAGCCAGGCCTTGTGCTCGCGGCGTGCCACGTGGCCGAGAAAGTGCACGTGTCGCAGGCCCAGTTCCCGGGCCAGCGTCTCCAGGGACCCGCGCAGTTCGCCGTCACCGGCAATCAGCAGGGCCACGGGCCGACGCACCTGCAACTCGGCCACGGCGAGCAGCAGCACATCGACGCCCTTGATGGCGATCAGCCGCCCCAGGAAGAGCACCACATCGATGTCGTCGGCCAGCTCGATGTCCAGGGGCTCGGCGGGAACCTCGGCATAGCGTTCGGCAGGCACCTCGCCGCACTGGAAGATGCGCGACGGCGCGACGCCCAGCTGGAGCAGGAGATCGCGCTGCGGCTGCCCCAGCACCCAGTAGGCGCTGACGCGACGCGAAGCCCAGCGCAACAGCCACCGCTTGGGGCCGGCCAGAAGGCCGATGCGGGGCAGCCGCTGCATCTCCTCCCAGACCACCACCGGGGTGCGACGCCAGCGCGCAACCACCAGACCGGCCAGCGTGTAGGCGTTGAGGGTGAAGGACGAGACGAAGACATCGCCGGCCCCGACCAGGCGAGCCAGGCCGACGACGTCGCGCCAAGGCACACGCAGCGGGTTGATCGACGGACCGCGCAGGCCTCCGCTCGTGAACTGGACCTGGGCGTGCGGCCCCGCGAACGGGCTGTCGACCATCAGGAAGAGCCGCAGGTCGAACGACCGCGACAGGCGCTCGAACAGGCCGTGGCGGTAGTCGGTGATGCAGGGGTGCCACCACACGACGGTCGCACGCGGCCCCACCGGATCGGCGTGCTCCGGATCCGGCTCGGTCTGGCCGGCTGGCACGACGTCCGACAGCTTCATCGTTGAAGAGCGTAAGCCGCCCTCGTGACACGGCAGTGATGTCGACCGGCGCAGCCAGTGCCGTTTGCCTCACACGGTGCTGTCATGGTCCGCAGGGAGCATCCACCCCCAAGCTTCCGCGCTCCGGCCACCGGCCGCCGCCCGCACCCAGTCGCTGCATGAGCGAATCCTCCCTGCCTCACGCCATCGTCGTGACTTGGTTCGTCGACGGCCAGATCGGCTTCCTCGACTTCGCCTACCGGCTGGACGCCCTCTCCAAGCGCTACCGGCTGACGGTGCTGTGTCGCGCGCCGCTCCACGGGCACGAGGTCGCCCCGCCCGGGGCCGACGTGATCGTGCTGCGGCCCCGCAGCCGGGGCCTGGCAGCGCTGGCCCACTACTGGGTGTGTGTGTCTCGCCACGTGCGGCGCCAGCGTCCCGATCTCGTCGTCCATCTGGGCAGCCAGATTGCCGCGATCGCCAACGTCGACCTTGGCGCGCCTCAGGCGATCTACTGGAACGAGCATCCCAGCCACTACCTCGATCGGCCGCGCCCGCCGACACGGTGGCTGGGTCAGGCGATGACGTGGCTGCAGTACCGCGGCGCGCGGCGCGCAGCGCTGGTCATGCCCATCGGCGAAGCGCACCTCGAAGACCTGGTGGCCCACGGCTGCCACCCCGATCGCACGACGCTGGTCCCGATGGGCGTCGCCGACGCCTTCGCGCGCCCGTTCGACCGCCCCACGCCTCCACCGGCCGACGCGGTGCTGCGCCTGGTCTATGCGGGTGCCGTGCACGTGGACCGCGGCCGCGACCTGATGATCGACGCTTTGGCGGTCGCTCGCCGCGAGGGCTGTCCCGTCGAGCTCACGCTGGTCGGCGTCGACGAGGTGCAGATGAAGGCGTGCGCCGAGCGTTGCGCCCGGCTCGGCGTGACCGGCAGCGTGAGCCTGCATCCGCGCGTGCCGGGGCATCGCATCCCGCATTTCCTGGACCGGGCCGACTTCGGCATCTGCCTGTGGGCCGACAAGACCTACTGGCGGTTCAATCCGCCGACCAAGTTGTTCGAGTACCTGGCGGCGGGACTGCCGGTGCTGGTCAGCGACATCCGCACGCACACCGCCTATGTGCGCGACGGCGAGCATGGCTTCGTCTTCGCCTACGAGGTCCGCGCCCTGGCCGATGCGCTGCGCCGTGCCTGGTCCGCGCGCGAGCACTGGCCGGCGCTGCGCCGTGCTGCAGCATCGATCGGCGAGCACTACCGCTGGTCGACCATCGAGCCGCGCTTCCTGACGCTGATGCAGGGCCTGCACGCGTGAACGTCGCGCCGTCGATCCTGGAAGGAGCCTCGGCCCCCAGCGCCCTGACGGTCGATGTCTTCGACACCGCGATCACGCGCCGCTGGGCGCTGCCGGCCCATGTCTTCGCGGCCTGCGCCGGGGCGCTGCGCGCGGCGGGCCTGATCGCGCTCGACGACGACGCCTGGATGACGCTGCGGACCGCCTGCGAGCGCCGGGCCGGCGCGAAGTGGGGCGCCGACCTGGCGCGCATGGGCGACATCTATGCCGAACTCGCGGCGACGCTCGGCTGGTCGGTGGCGGCGGCCGATCGTGCCCGGTCGATAGAACTCGAGGTCGAGCGGGCCGGCATGGTGGCGGTGCCCGCCATCCGCGACCTCTGGGAAACAGCCGTCCGTCAGCAGCGACGCCGGCGTTTCCTCAGCGACATGTACCTCGACGAAGGCCAGGTGGCCGACCTGATCGGTCACTGCGGGTTCACGCTGACGAGCGGGGATGTCTGGGTCTCGGCGCAGCGCGGCGCCACCAAGCGCAGCGGCAGCCTGTTCGCACTGGCCCTGGCCGCCTGGCAGGACCTGCGGGCCGATCAGGTGCTGCACGTCGGCGACCACCCCGTGAGCGACGGGCAGCAGGCCCGCGCCGCCGGCCTGCGCAACGCGTTGGTGCAAGAGGCGAAGCTTCCCGGCAGCGCCCGGGCCGTGCTGGCCGAGCACGCGGTGCCGCTGCCGCTGCGCTCGCTGGTCGCCGGCGCGATGCGCCTGGCTCGCCTGCGTGTCGCACCGGCCGTCGGCGCGCCGCGGACCGCCGCGGGCCTCCAGTTCCTCGGGACATGCCATGCCGGCCCGCTGCTGACGATGTACGTCTGGTGGCTGCTGATGGACGCCGGACAACGCGGCCTGTCCCGCCTGTACTTCCTGGCCCGCGACGGCCAGGTGCTGCTGGCCATCGCGCGCCGGCTGCAAGCGGCGGGCTGCGCGCCCGGCATCGACCTTCGCTACCTGCACGCATCGCGACAAGCGTGGTTTGCGCCCTCGTTGCGGCGCTGGGACGTCGAAGAGCTCGAAGCGCTCCTCGACGAACCGGACCGACTGGCCGATCCGTCCAAGCTGGCGCGGCGGCTGGGGTTCGCGAGCGCTGCGGCGATGTCGGCACGCTGGCCGGCGCTGGCCGCGGAGCTGGCGCCGACGCTCGACAACGCCGCGCTGGCTCGTCGCCTGGTCCAACTCGTCCCCGCCGACGACGCGCTGGCGCATGCGCATGCCTTGCGGTCGCGCGCCCTGGCCTACCTGGACCAGCAGGGCTTGCGGGACGGCTCGTCCTGGGCCATCGTGGACCTCGGCTGGCGCGGCCGCCTGCAACAGGCGCTGGCGAGGATCCTGCAGACCGCCGGAGCGGACGTCGTGACGCGTGGCTACTACCTCAAGCTACTCGAGCAGCCGGCCGACCGCCCCGAGGGCTGGGAGGCCTACAGCCTGTGCGAGGACGGGGTGCTGCCGGGCCCGGCGCATCTGCTCGAGATGCTGTGCGAGGCCGATCACGGCTCCACGCGCGGCTACCTTGTCGACGAGCCGGCGGCGGTCCGGCCTGACTTCGATCCGCAGCCCGACGCCGCGATCGTCGACTGGGGCCTGCGCGACTACCGCGAGGCGGTACTGGCCTATGCCACGGCGCTCGCCGAAGCCCTGCCCTTGCTGCCGTCCGGCGCGCCGACGCGAACGGCGCTGCACGCGCTGGCGCTAGCGATCGGCCGCGAGACCTTCGGCCGCCCACCGGTCGATGTGGCACGCGCCTTGGCGACCATGCCCTGCTCGCATTCGGTGAACCACGACGCGCACGCGCCGCTGGCCGAGGCGATGCCGCCGATGCAGGCCTGGCTGCAGGCGCTGACGCTGGGGCGCTGGCGTCCCGCTGCACACCCGAGCCGATGGCTGCCCGGCAGCCTGGCGCTGGCCGGCGACGCCCGTCCCTACCGTCTCTACGCCGGGCTCCACCGCCGCGCCGACGCGTGGCGCCGGCGGTGGCGACGTCCCCGATGGGTGATCGACCGGTTCGGCTAGGACGCGGCGCGGCGCGCACGGACCAGCAGGTTCAGTCCCAAGCGCACGTGCCGCTCGTCGGCGCCGATCTCGCTGCGCAGGTACTGCCGCCACAGCCAGCGCACCGCATGCTTCACGTAGTAGCGGCGGAGGCTCCAGCGCGGAATCCACGGCCAGCGCGCGCGCACGCTGGTCTCGTCGTCCAGCGGCTCGACGCGCACGAGACCCGCGTGGACACAGACGAACTCGAGGCTGCACTCGGTGAATGACGCATGATGGGTCCAGTCGTTGTAGCGCCACCGTGCAGCCAGCGGCGAGTTGGCGTTGGGGACCTTGATGTAGATCTCGCCGCCGGGCCGCAGCGTCGCCACCAGCCGCTGCATGAACTGCATCTGTTCCGACGGCGGAACATGCTCGAGAACGTCGAACAGGAACACGACGTCGTAGGCCTCGGCATGGCGGGCTGCCCAGTCCGCAAAGAGCTCGACCGTCACGTGCGACACCGGCAGACCCCGGCGACGCGCCACCTCGACCTGCTGCCGGCTGGCATCGACCCCCTCGACCTGCGGAAACCGGCGGGCCAGGTAGTGGGTGAGCAAGCCGAAGCCGCAGCCGTAGTCGAGCACGCGCGCATCGGCCGGCAGGTGCGCGATCTTCGGACCGAGCCAGCGTTCCAGGCCGCGCGCCACCAGGTCGAAATGCTTGTCGGTGTCGACATGCCACCGGCGGTAGTAGACGGAGTAGTCGATCTCAGCGCTCACGTCGCCATCCGATCGCGGCCAGTTGCAGCCGGAAGAAGTCGGGGTCGAGCCAGGCGTTGAGCGGCCCCGTCGTGATGAAGTAGGAGACGAGCAGCCCCACCGCAACGCCCGCCAGGCCGCCCTGCGAGGCGCCGAACGCGAGCAGGCCGATCGATAATGGGATGCCGACCAGCGCCTTGCGCAGCACGACGCCGGTGCGGCGACGCTGCGCCAGCGAGACGTCCTGCACCGCGCCGACGAAGAGCGGTACCAGCGCGGCCGAGCCGATGGCGGCGATCGTGACGGTGGCGGCATAGCGATCGCCGAGCAGGAGCGCCACCACCCATGGGACCGCGACCAGGTTGACCATCGCGCAAGCGGCCCCGGCCACGACCATGAGCCGCAGCAGGCGCAGCATCGTGGCGTCCGCCGGCCCATCCTCGGGCCGGCGCAGCATCAGGCGTCGGTTGACGACCGGCAGCAGGGCCGCCGACGCCATGTTCCACGGCAGGATGAACATCATGGCCGCCGCCCAGGTCCCGGCCGCCTCGGCGCCGAGCACACCGCCGACCACGAAGAGCTCGATGCGGAAGTAGAGCGCCACGAGCACCGCCGACACGACGGTCGGCGCGCACAGGACCGCATAGCGGCGCGCGTCGGCCCAGCGCACGGCGGTGGGGCGCCATCGCCGGTCGGTGGCCGAGAACCAGAGCAGCACGCCCCCGCCGAGTGCCACCGCTTCGATCGTGAAGCACCACGCGAACCAGGTCAGGTCGAGCCCGAGCACGACCCCGGCGATGCGCGCAGCAGCGCCCGTCAGGACGCCAGCGATGGCCAGGGCGCTGGCCGTGGCGAAGCGACCGTCGGCATACAACTGGTGCGTGAGGATCTGGGGCGCGGCCGCCAACACCACACCCAGCAGGGCGGTCCAGACGGCCGCCGGCGCCGACGTGTCGATGCCCGAGGCCACGAGCCAGACGGCGAGTGCGCAGCACACCGCCCAGCCGCAGCGCACCCACAGCGCCGAGGCCAGGAAGCCCGGCGCATCGCCACGCGCCAGTTCAGCCAGGTTGACGTGATCGGCGCCCATATTCGCAGCCGCCACAGCGACGCCGATCGCGCCGACGGCCACGGCCAGCAGCCCGTAATCGGCCGGCCCCAGATGTCGCGCAACGGCGGTCGATACGAGCAGCCCGCTCGCGACGCGCAGCAGCTTCTCCAGCAGCAGCCAGGATGCCTGGCGGATCACGGCGTCGTTCTCACGGCGTCCCCGAGCTGCGGGCCGGGGGAGCCGCGGTGCGGGTGGGACGGTCCGCCAGGGTGCGCAGCACTTTCGCCACTTGGCCCGCAAGCACCGGGTAGGACCGCTCGGCGAGCATCGCCAGTCCCGCCCGGGCAGCCCCCGCCCGGGCCGCCGATGGATCCTCGAGCAGTTCGCAGATCGCCTCCGCGAGCGCCTGTGCATCGAAAGCGACGCAACGGCCCCCGCCGAAGCGCCGCAGCAGGTCGCGCTGGTCGGGAATGTCGGTCGCAACCACCGGCAGGCCCAGCGCGAGGTACTCGACGATCTTCGTCGGCGAGGAGACGTCGAACAGCGGTCCCGGCGGAATCGGTGACACCGCGACCGTGGCCACCCGGGCCAGGGTCAGCGCACGCCGCATCGGCAGAGGTCCCGTGAACCGAACCGCACTGCCCAGTCCGATCCGCTCGGCATGCTGCTCCAGGTCGCGCTCGTCCTGGCGCCGGCTGGCGCCGCCGATCATGAGCAGCCCGGCATCGGCGTGCCGTTGCCGCACCAAGGCCATGGCATCGAGCAGCACATCGAGCCGCCGGGCAAACTCCAGCGTCCCGACGTAGACCACCCACGGTCGACCCGTGTCGACCGATTCGATCAGCGGCCGCGCGCTCGGGTCGTCGACCAGCGACTCGGCATCGATGCCCATCGGGACCGCACTGATCCTGCGCTCGCTGCCAGCCGTCGTGCTCAGCAGGCGCTCGCGCATGGCCTCGCTCTGCGCGAACACATGGTCGGCCCGGGGCACGCCGATGCGGCGCTCCACATGCTCGCCGATCCAGCCGCGCAAGCCGACCGACAGGCCCCGCAGAAGCCGCCCACGCCGCCAGTGGAGGTCGGCCGCGATGCGATCGCCGAGCGGGATCGGGAAGGACATCCAGTAGCACACCGGGCGTCCGCGCAGGCGCGCCAGGGGATAGAGCCACAGCACGCTCAGCGGCTTGTCGCGGACCACCAGAACGTCGTAGTCAGGCAGCCGCCGCCAGACCTCGACGATCTCGGCGAGCCAGGCCAACGGGTGCGTGCGAGCCGGCACGCGGTAGATGCGGCCGCGGCAGTTCCCCGCGCGGTGCGGCGACGACGTGCTCCCGACGTAGTCCGTCAGCACGCCCTGGTTGCGAAGCTCTCGGTCGAAGAGAACGGAAACGTCAACGCGTGTCGGCGGCAGCGCATCGCGAAGGACCATCAGCAGCTTCATGGGTTTGCCTTCGCCACAGCGGCGACCTCGACCAGCTGCCGGCGCCAGAACAGGACGTAGCCGATGACCAGCGCCAGCAGCGTCTGGATCGTGTAGTGGTCGACCACCGCATCGTTGTAGGGCAGGCTCGCAAGCAATACCAGCATTGCACCGGCGCAGGCCTCGAGCTGGGCCCGGTGGAAGTCGGGGATGCGCTCGTTCGAGGACAGGCGCCACGCGAGCCAGCCGGTGCTGGCCAACAGAGCGACGAAGCCGGCGAATCCGATCAGCCCCACGTCCCACAACAGCACGGTCACGGCCGAGGTCGTCAGGTTGAAGGAGAAATGCCTCGCCGCGTCCCCAGCGCCGACCAGATTGCCGACGCGGCAGGCGCGAAGGCCGAAACCGAGCCAGCGTTGCTCGGGGCCGAAGCGCCGGACCTCCTGGTCCCACAGCAGCGGCGCGCCGATGCGGCTGACCTCGCCGGTCTGGCGGTTGACGAAATCCAGCCTGCTGTCCACCGACAGGATGTGGTCGAGGTACTCCGCGCTCGTCACTGACGCCGATGCGCTGGTCGGCCGGTCGTAGTAGGCCTGCTTGTAGTAGCCGAACAGCGCCGCGACGATCACGCCGCATCCCAGCAGGACCGCCAGCCCCAGGGCGGGCCGGTCCCTCAGTTCACGCAGCATCACCACGCCGACCATCAGCGGCATCAGCACGAAGAAGGCCTTGACCTCGGCCATCGCCACGGCCAGCAGCACCGCCGCGGCAAGGGCCATCACCCAGACCCGCGGCAGGCAGCGACGGCGCCAGCAGGCCAGCCCACAGCCCAGCATGACGCTGAGGTAGATGACCATGGCGCCGCTGGCACCGCCACCGCCCTCGGCGTCACCGCCGAAGGTGCCGACGACCGCATCCCAGCTGCCTGACCGCGTGAAGTTGAGGTAGTGCTGCTGAACGGCGAAGGGCGCCTGCAGCGCCGCGACGACAAGCAGGGCCAGCCAGACGCGTCGCAGGCCTTCCGGCCCCAGCACGCCGCTGGCGACGACGAGGGCCAGCCCCCAGATGAAGATGTAGTTCTTCGCCCCGACCAGGAAGCTCAGCATCGGCGTGGCGTTGAACGCTGTCGACAGCAGTCCGGTCAGCATGAAGAGGCCGAGCAGCACGCCCGGCCCCGATGGCCCGGGCGACGGCGGATGCGCGCCGGGCCTCGACCGTCGCACCAGTGCATCGATCGGCAGCTTCATCCACAGCCACAGGCAGACGATGTAGGGCAGCCAGTGCACCTGGCCGATGCGTCCGTAGTAGCTCGACAGGCCGGTGACGACGAACGACAGCATCAGCAGGCAGACGACGAGCGCGCTGGTCGGCACGAGCAGCAGCATCGGCCCGACGATGGCGGCGACCACCATCATCGTCAGCAGGTTCGAGCCGAGGCCGATTGCCAGCCCGGACAGGACGCTCGCGGCGACGACGAGCAATAACAGCGCCGAAACGCCGATCAGATGGCGTTGCGACGCCGTCAACACGCGGCCGAGCGTTGTCAGGCGCCGGCGCGAGCGCCGGTGCCGGCCAGACGCACGCGCGTCGCCGCCGGCACCGCCTGCAGCAGATCCTGCAGGAAGCGGTCCTGGGCACGGTAGGCCAGCGCGGTGTCGTCGGTGACCGACGACACCCGCACGAGCAGGCCATCCGGCAGTTCGCCACCCAGGCCGTAGGCGATCTGCGTGAACAAGCGCTCCGCATGCCCGATCGCCACGTGCTCGCCCATCGTGAACCAGTAGGACATGGGCTCCGAGCGCTGACGATTCTGGGCGTGCACACGGACCAGCGGAACGGTCCCGCCGCTCAGCGCCAGGGCATCACTGCGCACTTCGCGGATCGCAAAGCCCTGCGCCTGGTAGCAGACCTCCTGGCGATGCGCCTTCAGGCTGTCGGACTGGTCACCGCCGTAGGCGACCACCAGCATGATCCGCTCGCCCTTCGCGTTCACGTAGGCGCGCGACACCAGCTGGCTGTAGAGCTTGTCGAGGTTGGCCTGCACGTCGGGAGTCGGCGCGATCGGCACCACCGTCGGATCGAGCACCCAGTCGCCGAACCGCTCCGGGATCATCTGCTCGAGGCTGAAGCCCGCCTTGGGAACGGGGGCCGGTCGCAGGGCGTAGGACGCCATGGCGCAGGCGAGCATGGCGACACCGGCGATCCAGCGCAGCATGGGGGCATTGGTGGAGAGGTTCATGAGGGTTCCTGTCAGCCCGGGCCATCCGGGGCGCGAAGGGTCGGTCGGCGCGTTGGGCGCCAGCTCAGCACACGATCGAGCGCCAGCAGGGCGAGCAGACCGACGACGAACAGCAGCACCCCCGAAGCGTGGTGCAGGAAGCCCTGACCCACCTCGTCACCGAAGTGGTAGGTCAGCAGGATCAGCACCATCACCCGCACGACGTTGGCCACGAAAGCGATCGGAATGATCGCGGCGATCATCAGGCCGAGTCGCCACCAGCCCGGTCGATGCGTCAGGTGGAGGTAGAGCAGGCCCAGCGCCGACAACGAGTACAGGGAGTTCAGTCCGGAGCATGCGTCGGCCACGAGCATCCGGTACGGGCCAATGCGGATCAGCACGCCGTCCCGGGCGATCGGGTAGCCGACGTGGTAGAGCAGCGCCTCCGCAACCGCGGACACCTGGTGCTTCAATGCCGAGGTCAGCGCGACGATCACGAAGCCGGGCAAGGGCACCATGAACAGCAGGAACAGCAGCGGAAACCACAGCAGGCGGACCGCCGCCGGGCCCCAGGTGAGCAACAGGCTGCCGATCAGGATCGGCAGGTGCGCGGTGACCTCGAACAGCGGCAACTGCTGCGCCCGCCCGATGAAGTACATGAAGAGTCCCAGCGCCAGGCAGGCCGCCCCGGGCACCAGGGCCGCGCGCATCGGGAGCGCCGCCAGACGGTCTCGGCTGCGCCATACCAGCCACCAGAAGACGGCGACGACGATGATGCCGTGCTCGTAGGCTTCCTCGTTCCAGAGCGTCTCGTGCAGCCGCACGTAGGTCGGGACGAGCAGCGCGGCCAAGCCCAGGATCACCGGACTCCAGGACAGCCAGGCCGCGGGGGCCGAGGAGCGATCAGGGGCAGCAGTCAGGACAGTCGACATGGGAGGATCCGCCTGGGCGGCTCATCTTTCGTTGATCACCGCGCCGAGCACCTCGACGCTGTGCCGGGCCAGCTGGTCGGCCAGTCGCTGCGCATCGGCCATGCGCGTCCGGTTGCGGCGCGTCACCAGCAAGCAGCCGCTTGCGCGCACCGCCACCGTGACCGCCTCGCTGAACTGCGCCGCCGGCGGCGTGTCGATCAGGATGAAGGCATAGCGCTGCGCCAGCGTGCCCAGCAGCTGGGCGAACTGGCGTCGCTCCAGCAGCGCCTGCGCCTCCGCCTGCGCGGGCCCGGCCGGCAGCAGGTGCAGCCGTGGCCGACCGGGAACGGCGCGGATCGGCGCGCGGGCCACCTGGCGCGACAGGTAGCTGGTCAATCCGGTGCGGTTGTCGACGCCGAAGAAGGCGTGCAGCGAGGGCTTGCGGAGATCGGCATCGATGACCAGGGTGTCTTCGTCGAGCTGGGCCAGCATCTCGGCCAGGTGGGCGCAGACGTGGCTGCGTCCTTCGCCCTCGCCGTGGCTCAGGATGGCCAGCGTGCGCTGCTCCGGCTCGTGCCCGAACCAGCGCAGCACGAGCTGCGAACGCACGCCGCGAAGCACCTCGGTCTGCATGTCGGCGGGACTGGGCAAGCGCCGGGACGCGTCGACCGAGTCGATGGCCGGCACGAAGTCCACGTCGAACTGACGTGCCAGCGCCAGATCGATGTCCGCGCGGGCGACGAGCCCGAGCGCGATGGCCAGTTCGCCGAAGCGCTGCGGGTTCTGCAGCTGCTGGGCCAGCACCGCCTCGACGTGGCGCATCTCGAGACGCCCCAACTCGATCAGGATGCTTCCCAGGCGATGGCCACCGGGCACGCGCTGACCCGCCCGCTCGCCCCGCAGCGACGCTGCCGCGACGTTGTCGACGGCCGGCTCGCTGGTGTCGAGATCCAGTGCCGGGTCCGGGCCGGTCGTCGGCGTCCCGTCGAGACGGGCGGGGGCGATCCTGAGAGGGCGCATGCGTCAGCTTCGGTTGGTCGAGATCACCGTGTCCGCCCAGGGCAGCGCCCCGACCGCCGGTCGACGCGCCAGAGAGCGTGGCAGCGAGCCGAGCACCGGCATCTGGAGCGAGACCTCGAGATCGGACCGCGAGCGGATGCGCCGATCCAGCAGCTCCACCATCAGGCAGGCGGCCAGGCCCAGCAGCAGACCCAGCACGGCGCTGAGGATCAGGTTGCGGCGCACCTTGGGACTGGACGGCTCGCCGGGCACGGCGGCCGCGTTCAGCACGTAGGCATTGGCCTGCGTGTTCTGGCTGTCGAGGCGCGTCTGCGCCAGACGCTGCAGCGCGACATCGAACACTCGCTGAGCGGTCTCGGCCTCCCGCACCAGCGTCAGCATCTCGTCGCGCTGCGCTTTCAGGCGGAGCACCTTTTCCTTCTGACCGGCGACGATCGAGCGCAGTTCGGCCTCGCGTTGCCTCTGCACGTCGGACACCGCAGCCACGCTGCCGCTGGCGTTGCGCAGCTCGGCGTCCAGCCGCTCGCGCAGGCTGCCCACCTCGGCCGACAGCCGCTCGTGCGTCGGATGCGCCGGCCCCATCGTCGCGGAAGCCTCCTGCAGGCGAGCCTCGGCCCGCAGCAGGTCGGAGCGCAGGGTCTGCAGGACCGGCGTCGAGCTCACCTCGGGAAGGCTGCGCACACTGGCCGCGCTGCCCAGCGAGCGCGAGCGCGCATCGACCGCCTGCGACTGCGCGATCGACAGCTGCTGTGAGAGCTCCGTCAGTCGCGCGTTCTCGACATCGAGCCGCTCGTCGCTGGCCACGATGCCATTGCGCTGCTGGAAGGCCGAGACACGCGCCTGCGCCTGTTCGGCGTCGGCTCTCAGGCCCTTCAGCTGATCGTCGAACCAGTTGGCGTAGAGCTTGGACGGCTGATTGCGCAGCTCCAGGTTGACGGCGATGTACGAGGAGGCGAACGCATTGGCGACCTGCGCGGCGAACTGCGGATCGGTGCCCGTGAAGCTCAAGCTGACCACGGAACTGTCGCGCGAGGGCCGGATGTCCAGGCTGCGCGTCAAACGCCCGGCAAAGTAGGCCTCGATGGTTCCGACGCCGTTCGTATCGGCCATCCATTGCTGACGCGCCACCGGATTGCGGTCGATCCCGAGGGTTCGCACGACGGCGTGCGCCACCCGCTCGCTCTGCAGGATGTCGATCTGCGTCGCGAGGTAGCTCTGGGCCACCACCGGCGCCAGGCTGTTCGCCGCGCCGAGGACGTCCGTGGGTCTGGAGTCGATGACCATGGTGGTCGTCGCGGTGTACTGCCGAGGCAGCAGCTGCATGACCGCGGCGGTGGCGCCGATCATGACGCCGCAGACGAGCACGATCACCCACCAGCGGGCGACGACGATACGCAACAACTGCATCGCATTCACACGGAACTCCCGATCCCATCGAAGGCCCGGCCAGGCTCGCCCCTGACAGGGATGAATGCCAGCCCACCTCCCGACGTCGTCCGACGAGACATCAGAAGACGCTTTCGCGAATGAACAGCACGTCGTCGGGCTCGAGCCGCGTGGACGGCTGCGCTTCGAGCGTCACCAGCTCGCCCGACGGGCTGCGCCGCGTGATGCTCATGCCCCGCTCCGTCCCGCGAAGGTTGAGGCCGCCGCCGGCGGACAGCGCCTGCATCACGGTCATGCCCCGCTCCAGGCGCAGCGCGCCGGGCCGCTGCACCTGGCCGGAGATGTAGAACAGCGGCGCCCGGTGCACGAAGATCACGTCGCCGGGTTGCAGCAGGTAGTCCTGGCCGCGACTGGCCCCGGCCCGGAACATCTCGACCAGGTCCACCTCGATGTTCTTGAGCTGACCGCCGTCGAATCGACTCAGGACGGCGGTGTCTGCGCCATTGACCGTGACGCCGCCGGCCTGCGCCAGCGCGCTCGACACCGAGAGCATCGTGTCGAGCACGAACTGACCTGGCCGGTTCACGTTCCCGAGCACCGCGAACTGCTGGCTGCGAATCTGCGTGACCAGCACGCTCACCTGCGGGCGCTTCAGGACACCCCGGGCCTCCAGGCCTTCGGCGATCATGCGTTCGACCTGCGCCGGGGACTTGCCACCGACGTCGAGCACGCCCAGAAAGGGATAAGTCAGGCGACCGTCCCCGTCGACCCGCGCCTCCAGCGCAAGGTCGTTGTTCTGGAAGACGATCACGCGGACCTGGTCCCCGGCGCCAAGCAGCAGGTTGCGTCCCGCCATCGGCGGCGACCCGCCACCGGCTTGCGCCTGCGCCGCGCCAGCCAGCAGGCACAGCACCGACGCCAGCGCGAGCCACCGATGGCCCCAGCGTCGCAGCACGCCGTGAAGGCTAGCGTCGTTCATGAGCGCTCAAGCGGGGCGCCGTCACCGAAGGCCTGTGACGCCTTTGTCGAGGGCGCTGCTGCTGGCAGCGCCCTCGGCCGGCACGGTCGACGGTGCGGCGGCCGCTGCCGGCGCCGGCGCCTCGCCCTTCGCGTCCAGCTGCGCCAGCTTGGAGAACTCGCCGACGTACTCGATCTTCGCGCTGTCTCGCAGGCGCTTGATCTCGTTGCGGGCCAGCTCGTCGCGCTTGCGGCTGCTCAGGAACTGCTCGATCAGCGGTGCGGCGCGCGCTTCGTCGAGGGGCTGCGGCTGCGACGCCAGGATCTGCAGGACCGTGACGCGGCCGTCGGCCACGAACACCTGCATCTCGCCGTCCTTCATCGCATTGATGGCCGCGACCTGCTGTAGTGGCAGCTGCTCGGGGCCGCGCACGGCGGAGTTGACGGCCACCTGGGCCTTGCCCTTCTGCAACCAGGCGGCCACTTCCGACAAGGTCTTGGCCTTGCCCACGACGGACTTCAGCTCGTCGGCCCGGTCGGCCGGCAGATCGGTGCTGAGTTCCTGCAGCCTGAACACACGGCGTTCGGCGAAGAGCGCTGGGTTTCCCGTGTAGTAGGCCCGGACCATGTCGTCCGTCGGCTTCGACTGGGACGCCAGCGTCTTCTGCAGGTAGGCCTGGGCCAGCACCTGCGACCGGCTCTGCTCCAGAGCGGCCAGAACCTCCGGGTCCCGGTCGAGCTTCTTCTCGCTGGCCTGCTGGACGAGCAGTTCCTGATCGATGAGGCTGTCCACCACGCGCTTGCGGGCCAGATCCTTCTGGTCTGCCGCCACGCCGGAGATCCTCGCCAACTGCTCGTTGACCTGATGGATCGACAGCTCGCCGCCATTGACCTTGACGGCCACCTGGGACGCAGCCTTGCTCTCCTTGCCCGAACTGCCCGAGCACGCGCTCAAGACCAGTCCCAGGCCGGCGACGACGCACACACCAAGCACACGATTCATCTCGGAACTCCAACCAGCGAAGCAGACCGGACAGGCTAACCAGCGCGCATGAATGGTCTGTGTCAAGCCTGCTCCATCGAGCCTCTTCCGTTCCGCTCATGCCCCATCGCTCGGGGTGGCCGCGAACTGCTGCACCCCGCATGGTCCGATCGGCTCATGCTTTCGCCTTGCCGAGTGCGGACCGGCATGAGCCGAAGGGATGTCCTCGATTAACGGCGCTGTCACGCCTGCCGCCGAGCCTCGCGGTTTCGTCACCAGGCTTGGGAACACGGCGATCGCCGTTCGGCTGCACATGGCTCTCGAGGATCGCTTGCACGCTGCACTGGGCGCCTACATGGCAGCGCCCGGCTGGATGCGCGCGGCCGCGGGCACCGTCTACTCGTTCCTGCCGGATCGGCTCCGCTACGGGCCGGTGTTCGACGCCTTCGGCAAGGACGCCTGCCGCTCGACCGACGGCGTCGCCTGGAGCGAGGTCGAGGAGCGCCTCGATGCGACGCTGCGCGCGGCGGTCCACTGCGCGGCCTACGCGCCTCATGCGCCCGTGCTCCTGGATGCCGGTCGCCCGGCCTGGTCACGGCTGCAGGCGCTGCCCCTGGTTTCGAAGACCGACCTGAAGGCCCGCCTCGGCGATCACGTCTCGCGGAGCGCCCGACCGACCGACCTGCTGGAAACTTTCACCGGCGGTTCGACCGCGCATCCGATGCGGTTCTACCTGCATCGCCACGTCACGCGGCCGAAGGAGAGCGCCTACATCCGGCACGTCGAACGCAGCCTGCTGCGCGCCGGGACGAGCGAGTGGACGCTCTCGCTGCGCGGGCGGACCGTGGCCACGGCGGCGCAGGCCGATGGCGCGCTCTGGACCATCGAGCCGATCAAGCGGCACCTCCTGTTCAGCACGGACCATCTCGAGCCGCGCTACATGCCGGCCTACGTCGAAGCGCTGGCCCGGCATCGCCCCCGCGTGATCCACGCCTTCCCGTCGGCGCTCTACCCGCTGGCACGGTGGCTCGAAGTCCACGCCTGCGAGCCGTTCACGGCCGCCGTCCGAGGCATCCTGCTGACGTCCGAGAACGTCTACGACTTCCAGTCGTCCTTGTTCCGCAAGGTGTTCCCGAACGCGGCGGTGATCGAGCACTACGGCCACTCCGAGCGCGTCCTGATGGCGGTGCGCGAACCCGGCGCACCGGGATGCAGCTTCTTTCCGCTCTACGGCCTGCCCGAGCTGGTCGACGACCAGGGCCGGCCCATCGACGAGCCCGGCGTCCTCGGGGAGATCGTCGGAACGAGCTTCGACAACCACGCGATGCCGTTCATCCGCTATCGCACCGGGGACATGGGCATGTGGCTCGAGACGCCGCGCCGATCGGGCAAGGCTCGGTTCGCAATGGCCCGGATCGAAGGGCGCCGGCAGGAGTTCGTCGTCTGCGCTGACCGGCGGCTGGTGTCCATCACCACCCTGGGTGCGGCTCATTTCGGAGAGCTGAGCCAGGTGCACGCGATCCAGTTCGAGCAACGCGAGCCCGGTCGTGTGGTCCTCAAGGTCGTCGCTGCCCGCCCACTCGCGCCGACGGATCGACAGCGAATCGCCGCCGCCGTGCGCGAGAAGACCCAGGGCGGCTGCAACGTCGAGGTCGTCGAGGTCGCGAGCATCGAGCGCACGGCACGCGGCAAGCACCGGATGCTGATTCAGCATCTCGACCTCGATACCTTCCTCGGCGCATCGGTCACACCGGCCCAGGAGGACGCCCTGCTCGTCCGGGAAGCGGCGATCCATGAATGACGGCGACTCGATGGCGGTCCGGGCGGCCGGGATCGTGGGAACGGGCGATCAACTCTCCAAGGGCTCGTTGCGCTGGTACTGGAACCGCGTGTCGGCGATGGAGTCGGCCGAGCTTCCCTACCGGATGCTGTCGGCCATGGGGTCGATGGCGGAGCAGACGCGCACTCGACTCGGCTGGAACCCTGCAGTGCCGCGTCCGCGCCTGCGCTCTTCGGCCCCCGATCCTTGGCTGGCCGGTGCTGCGAGCCCGCCACCCGTCGACGCGGCCGCCTACCTGGAAGAGGCGGACACCATCGTTGCCGGCCTCGTCGAACGACTCGACGGGCGCTTCTGCAGCATCGGCAGTCCGGTCGATTGGCGCCACACCGCAGCGATCGACGCTCGACCCGAGGAGGAAGACGACATCCGTCACGCCATGCAGTTGCACCGGCACGGTCACCTGCCGCGGCTGGCGCAGGCCTGGCGGCTGAGCGAGAACCCGAAGTACCTCGACACCCTGATCGACCACGTCGATACCTGGCTGACGCAGTGCCCGCCGTCCCGCGGGATGGCGTGGGCCTCCGCGCTCGACGCGGCCTTGCGGCTGCTGAACTGGTCCATCGTGTGGCAGTTGCTCGACGGCCATCGCTCGGACCGGATTCCCGCTCCGCTGCGCGCGCGCTGGACGGACAGCATCTATGCGCATGCACGCTTCATCCGCCAGAACCTGTCCCGCTACTCGTCGGCGAACAACCACCTCGCTGGCGAGCTGCTCGGGCTGGCCGTGGTGCGAGCAACCTGGCCGCTCTGGCCCGAAGTCGTCGCCTGGGGTGAGAAAGCGTCGCGCGAACTCTCCATGGAGGCCCTGCGCCAGACCTTCCCGGACGGGGTGAACCGCGAGCAGGCGAGCTGGTATCACAGCTTCCTGTTCGAAGTGCTGGCGGTGCACGTGCAAATCGAACGTGCTCACGGCCGCGACGTCGACGACGGCGTGATCCGCCGGATGCGCGCGATGGCCCATTTCGTCGCTGCCCTGCGGGATTGCGGCGGACACCTCTCCCACCACGGGGATGCCGACCATGCCAGTGCCCTGTCGCTGAGCCCGGGTCTCGAGGACCCCTACTTGCGCGTCATCAGCCTTGCGGTCGGACTGCGGATCGCCCCCCACCTGGCCCCCCTGGACGACCACCACTCGCCGGTCTGCGCCTGGCTGATCGGCGGACGCCGGCGCACCCGGCCGCGTTCGCTCGCACAGCCCGACCATCGGCTGGTCACCCGGCGCAAGCTGCCGCGCGCCTTCCCCGATGGGGGCTACTACCTGCTGGGCGAACGCTTCGGGGAGTTCGACGAGGTGCTCGTCATCGTCGATGCCGGGCCGATCGGCTATCTCGGCATCGCGGCTCACGGCCATGCCGATGCGCTCTCGCTGCGTCTGTCGGTTCGCGGACATCCCATCCTCGTCGACCGCGGCACGTTCGCGTACAACACCGCCGCAGCATGGCGCCGCTACTTTCGCGGCACCCTGGCCCACAACACGGTCTGCGTCGACGGCGTGGACCAGTCGGTCTGCGGCGGCCCCTTCCTGTGGCTGCGCAAGGCCCGCACCCGCGTCGAGAGCTTCGAAAGCAACGACGTCCGGGGTCATGTGGCAGCGCAGCACGACGGCTACCGCCGGTTGAGCGACCCACTGACCCATGCACGACGCGTCGAATGGGATGCGGCGGCCCGGCGCATCGTCGTCGCAGACACGCTGCGCAGTCGTGGGCCCCACCAGGCCGCGATCGCGTGGCACTTCGACCCCAACTGCAGCGTCAGCATCGTCGACGGCCAGCGCGTGCTCGTCCGCTGCGACACCGTGACGGTGACCATGGAGATGGCCGAGGCGGACCGTGAGCGGGGCCGCTGGACGCTCCACGAAGGCGACGATCGCTCCATGCTGGGCTGGCATTCACCGCACTTCGCCGACCTGGTCCCGGCGCCCTCCGTGGTGTGGACCACGCTCTGCGAGGGCACCGCGACCTACACGACGCGGATCATCATCGACAACGATCAAGGGGAAGCTGATGCGACAGACTCTGCTGGGCTGTGAGGTCGACAACCTGACCATGGACGAGACGCTCGATCGCATCGGACGCATGGTCGCGGACGGAGCGCCTCACCAGCACGTGGTGGTGAACGTCGACAAGATCGTCAAGGCGTCGCGCGATCCGGCCCTGGCGCGCATCATCCGCGACTGCGATCTGATCAGCGCCGACGGCATGCCGGTGGTTTGGGCGTCGAGGCTGCTGGGGCAACCCTTGAAGGAGCGCGTTACCGGCGTCGACCTGTTCTTCGCGCTGCTTCAACGCGCCGAGCAGCAGGGCTGGCGCCCCTACTTCCTCGGCGCCCGTGACGAGATCGTGGCCGAAGTGGTGCAGCGGGCGCAGCGACGCCACCCCTCGCTCCAGATCGCGGGCTATCGCAACGGCTACTGGCGCCCCGACGAGGAGCAGGGCGTGGCGGACGCCATCGCCGCCACGAGACCGGACATCCTCTTCGTCGGCATCAGCTCGCCACAAAAGGAGGACTTCCTCGCCAGGCATCAGGCGCGCATGCAGGTGCCTTTTGCCATGGGGGTCGGGGGGACCTTCGACCTGATGGCGGGTCGGGTTCGTCGCGCGCCGGTCTGGATGCAGCGCAGCGGCCTGGAATGGTTCTACCGCTTCCTCCAGGAGCCTCGGCGCATGTTCCGCCGCTACTTCATCGACAGCCTGGGCTTCTTCGTGCTGCTGGCCCGCGCGATGAACGACCGGTGGCGTACGCGCCCGCAGCCGCGGCTCGGCTGACCGCGCCGCCGCGATCCCTGCAACCCGCGCGACAGCCGCCGCCGGCGCCGACGAGACCTGTGCCGTGTCGACCCGCTCCCCTTGGTCCCTGGGCCTCGTCGCCTGCTGGCTCGGCCTGACGGCGTCGCTCTCCGGGGCCGCCGAGCTCAGCCTCGTGCCCGATCGGGACACCAGCCTTTTCAGCGGCGGCGGCTACGAGACGCGCAGCGACGGGGCCGGCGAGTACTTGTGGGTGTCCGTGACCGCGGGCGGCATCAATCGGCGCGCGCTGGTCAGCTTCGACACGACGTCGATCCCGATCGGCTCGACGGTGCGCGAGGTCACGTTGTCGCTCTACGAGTCGCGCGCCCGCAACGAGCATGCGGTGCGGGTGCACCGGGTGCGGCGCGCCTGGGGCGAAGGCACGTCCAACGGCGGCGGATCCGGCGAAGGCGCCCCGGCAACGCCCGGCGACGCGACCTGGTTGCACACCAGCTTCCCGGATGGACTCTGGGCGCAAGCGGGCGGCGACTTCGAGGCGATCGCCAGTGCCGTTACCAGCGTCGGCCTCCCAGGGGTCTTTTATCGGTGGGAGTCGACCCCGGCCCTGGTCAGTGACGTCCAGGCCTGGGTCAACGATCCGGCGGCCAACCACGGCTGGATCCTGATCGGCGACGAACAGGGATTGCAGAACGCCAAGCGCTTCGAGAGCCGGAACAACGCCACTGCGACGAACCGGCCTCGACTGGTGGTGGTCTACGACCCACCCGGCGAGCCGGTCGGCGACGTACCCCTGCCCGCCTGGGCCCTGGCTGCCATCGCGCTGCTGCTGGCGGCACGCCTCGCGCGGCCGTCGCCTGGACCGTGACGCCTGCAGTCCGAACGGCTCATTCGACCGCGCCGCGCCGAACTTCGCGTCCGATCGGCTCACTCCCGCCGAATGCCATCACGAAACTGACGTTGCCTGCCGACACATTGGTGGTCATCGAGTTCTGGGGTCTGTCCGGTCGGACGGACAACCTGGAGCGCTGTTCGTCCCACCCACCCAGAGCAGGCAGGAGCAACGCATGAAGGGCATTCGGCATCCCAAGAACGATCGGACGCTCAATCCATCGGGCAACCCGTCGATTCACGACGTGATCGAGCAGATCGATCCCGGCCGCCGCCGGTTCATCCGCGGCTCCGTCGGAGCGACCACGCTGGCCGCGATGGGGGGGGTGAGCCTGAGCGGCCTGGTGGGGACGGTGGAGGCAGCGCCGGTGCCGCCGAGCATCGGCTTTCCGGGGATCGGCTTCGAGAGCATCCCGCCGGCCCTGGCACCGCTGCCCGACGCGGTGCGGGTGCCGCCGGGCTACACGGCCCGGTTGTTCGTCGCATGGGGGGATCCAATCATGTCGGGTGGCCCCGCCTTCGCCGCCGATGCAAGCAACACCGCGGCCGAGCAGGCGCGCCAGTTCGGCGAGCACAACGACGGCATGCACTTCTTCCCCTTCACCAGCGCGGGCGGCCAACCCTCCAACGATCGCGGCATCCTGTGCGTCAACAACGAGTACACGCACGAGGAGATCCTGTTTCCGGACGGTCAGGTCGGCGCTTCCGGCTACAGCATCGCGAAGACGCGCAAGTCGCAGGCGGCTCACGGCGTGTCGATCGTCGAAGCGCGGCGCATCAACGGAAGCTGGACCGCACTGAAGGCATCGCCCTTCGGTCGGCGGATCACCGCCAACACGCAGATGCGCGTCTCGGGCCCGGCGGCCGGCCATCCGCTGATGCGCGTCAACGAGTACACGATCGCCGACGGCGCGACGACGCCGACCGGCAACACCACCAACGGCTTCGTCGCCAACGGCACGGTGAACAACTGCGCGAACGGCATCACACCGTGGGGCACCTATCTCACGTGCGAGGAGAACTGGAACGGCAACTTCGGCGCCACGAATCCAGGATCTACCCCGGACTTCCTGGCGAACGGCAATCCCAACGCGACAACCGAGGCCGGCAAGCTCTACAACCGCTACGGTGTCGTCGCCGCGGGCTTCGGCTACCGGTGGCACACCACGGACCCGCGCTTCGACCTGAGCGTGAACCCGAACGAGACCAACCTCTTCGGGTGGGTGGTCGAGATCGATCCCTATGATCCACGCAGCGTTCCGGTGAAGCGCACCGCGCTCGGCCGCTTCAAGCACGAGAGTGCCCAGTTCGTCGTCGACGCTGCGAACCGCGTGGCCTTCTACCAGGGCGACGACGAGCGCAACGAGTACATCTACAAGTTCGTCTGCGCCGGAAGCTTCAACCCGAACAACCGCGGGGCCAACCGCGACCTGCTCGACAGCGGCGTGCTGTACGTCGCCCGCTTCGATGCCAACCTGACCGGCAGCTGGATCCCGCTGTTGCCCGACACGGTCGGGCTCAACGGGGTGGCGCTGCGCGACAACCCGAACTTCGCCGGCGCCAACGATGCCGAGGTGCTGGCCAAGATCCTCATCAAGACCCGCATGGCAGCCGACGCCGTCGGGGCCACCATGATGGACCGGCCGGAGTGGACCGGCGCCCGCCCACGCATCTACGGCTACAACAACGTCGAGGTGTACTGCACCCTGACCAACAACAACCGCCGAGGCACCACACCGACGGCCACGCAACCGGCCGCCAACGCCGCCGACGGTTCGACGACCGCGGGCAGCGCCCGGCCGCCCATCGATGCCGCCAACCCACGCGCCAACAACATCTACGGCGGCATCATCCGCTGGCGCGAGGATGGCGCCAGCGTGCTCGCCACCACGTTCACGTGGGATCTGTTCATCCAGGCGGGCGACACCCGCACGACGCGCACGCCGCTCAGCCAGTACGCCGGCAACATCGTCGACACGCCCGATGGCAGCGCCGACTTCGGGGCTCCCGATGGCCTGTGGTTCGACTACTTCGGTCGCCTTTGGGTGCAGACCGACCAGGCCGGCAACGCGGCAGGGGACTTCGTGAACATCGGGGCGAACTGCATGGCCTGCGCCGACCCCAACACCGGCGAAGTGCGTCGCTTCCTGACGTCGCCGCCCAACTCGGAGGTGACGGGCATCACGATGACGCCGGACGGACGCACGATGTTCGTCGGCATCCAGCATCCGGGCGAAGACTCGCAGGCTGCCAATCCGCAGCAGTTCTCGAGCTGGCCGGCGAGCCAATGGGCGCTGCGCTCCGACGGCGTCACCCCCCTGCCCAGCGGCCGGCCACGATCGGCGGTGGTGGTCATCACCAAGGACGACGGTGGTGTGATCGGCAGCTGACCCGTTCGACTCATCAACAGGAGCACTCATGAACATGCACCGTGCGCGCCTCCGGGCTGCACTCATCATCACGTTGTTGGCCGCTGGCGGGGCACACGCCGACAGCATCACGGACGCGAGCCTCATTCCGTCGCCCGCGCGCGTGATCACCTTCAACGGCTACGACGGTCTGGGCGTCGGGGGCCCCGGGCAGCCGGCCGAGGTCAACATCGGCAGCGAAGTCGGCGACAACGTCTTCCTGACCACGACACCGTGGGCGGAGGTCGGCGCCTTCGAGCGCGATCTGGGCACGAACGGCATCTGGGGTGTCGGGCAACGATTCGTGGCCAGCGAGTTCATCCGGCCAAACGGAGAGCTCGGGTTCACGTTCACCAACCCCGTGTCGGCCGTCGGTGCCTTCTTCAACCAGTTCCAGCGCGAAGGCGTGACGAACCGCCTGACGCTGGTGGCGTACGACGCCGACGGGAACTCGCTCGAGACCTTCCAGTATTCGATCGACACCGACGCCTACGGCTACAACGAAGGCCAGTTCCTCGGGTTCCGCCGGGCGACGGCCGACATCTTCGGCTTCGGTATCGCCGATGGGACCTTCGTGCTCGACAACCTGACCTACACCGCGCCGGTGCCGGAGCCTGGGCAGTTGGCCCTGATGCTGGCAGGCCTGGGCGTTCTGGCCGGCCTTTCCCGACGCCGGAAGCCGCGCGGCTGAAGCTCGATCGCGCGAGCCGGGGCGGAGCTTCGGCTCGCAGGCGGCCTCGGCCGCTGCGGCAAGACGGCCATCGGGCTCGTCGCTCTCCGAGCCGGCGGCTGCCAGCACATCTCCGATCGGGACCATGCCGGGATGGATCCGTCGTTCGTCGATCTCTACTGCGAGCGAACGCAGCCCGGGCTCTGGGCAGAGCCGCTCAATGCGGTGACGAACACGGCGTTCCTGCTGGCTGCCTGGGACCTGCGTCGCCGCTGCGCCTCACGGCTGCGGCCGGCAGGCCCAGACTTGCTGGCCTTGCCGGTCTTGGTCGCCGGCATCGGCGTGGCCAGTGCGCTGTTCCACACGCTGTCGACCCGCTGGGCGGGCGCGCTGGACTCGGCGTTCATCGCCGCCTACCTTCTGGTCTACGTGGTCGTGTTCGCTCGCCGCGTCGGCGGCGCGCCTTGGCGCCGGGCCTGGATGGCAGCGCCCGCATTCGCGATCTTCAGCGTGGCCATCGTGGCGGGATGGGCCGCCGTTCCCGGCACCCAGCTTCGGGGCGTCGGCCTCTACGCGGCGGCGTGGCTGGGTCTCGGCGGCTTGGCAGCATGGGCGGCCCTGAAGCGAAGAACACCCGCATCGAGCCTGCTCGGCAGCGCGACGGTGCTGTTCGCACTCAGTCTGGCGCTTCGACAAGCCGACCTACCGCTGTGCAGCATGTGGCCGCTCGGCACGCATTTCGCCTGGCACCTGCTCAACGCGCTGGTGCTATGGCTGTCCGCCCGAGCAGTCCTGCAATCGGCCGCAGAGTGCCCTGGCACCGACGCGTGAGCCTCTCGTGTACCAACCGCCGCGCCCGTAGGCCTTCGAGCAGCGCATCATCACGAGAGGGCCTGACCGACAGTCCGGGCACGCCCCCAAGCGCGACCAGCGTTCAGCCGCGTTCGGCCTCGATCAGGCCGGCATTCAGCAGTCGCTCGACGTGCGAGGACTGCGTGACCATCGGGGCAAGCTGGGAGAGCGCTCGCAGCGGTGTTTCGCCATTGACGATCAGCAGCAAGCGCCGCTCCAGATCCCCGAGGCCGGGCAGGCCGGCGAGAACGGCTTGCTGCCCGCGCAAAGTCCGCCGAAACACCTCGTCGCCTCGGATGCCAACTTCCATACCGTACTCCCGTCCAGCCCCAACAACTCGGGCGCGCAGAGCATAGCGGATAGGGCCGGCATCGGTGACCCGGCGGCGCGTCCGTTTTCGCCTCCGCCCTGCGTGATACCTGGGACGGACCTGCGTTGCAGGGCTGGGGACACCGACCAGCAGCAAGCCGACCTGCGTCTGCAGGACGGCGGGCTCCGTACGTCAGGCCATCATCACTACTGGAGCTTCCGATGAACTCGTTCCTCATTCACCTTCCCGCCGACGTGCTGCCGCGCGGCCATGCACACACGCAGCACTCACCGTCTGGGGAGCGTCGCGAACGGCGCGCCGCGCTAGGCTTGGCCGCGCTGACTCTCCTGGCAGGAATCATCGCTGCCGTACTCTGACTCGAAGCGCTGTGAAGCGGGAAGCGCCGCCGTCATCGAAGTCGTCAACACCCATGGTGGTGCTGTCGACGCCGTCACCGCAGATGCGGCCTCACGGGAGCGTCGGTGGCGCGAACGTTCAGCTGACGGTGCGCAGCGATCTTGGCGCGTGCGGCGGCGTGGGCGTGCGCGACACCGCCACTCCGGTCGACCAGATCGCCTGCGACGTCGTGGTAGGCAGTGCACCAGCCCAGGCGATCGCGGATGCCACCGCGCGCCGCGCTCGAACGGAGGTGATGACGGCGGCAGCCGAAGCCAAGCCCGTCGCTGCCTGAGCAGCCCGCCGGGAGGGCCGGCGACACGGCGCCGCCGGCCGCGGAGGGCGATAGTCGCGCTCGTCTCGGCGGCCAGAGCCTCGCCGCATGCCGGCAAGGCCCGTGATCTGCCAGAGACCGAACTGCCGCCGACGACCCCGCCTCGATCGGGTGCCGCTGGTGACGAGCGGGGGGCTCGCCGCAGATCCCTCTGCAGCCCGACCGGCATGACGAGCAAAAGTTTGCCGACCCCTGTCGATCGGCCCGCCGCTCGCGCATCAATGCAGTGAGGGCAGCGATGGTCGCGGCCCTAACCCAAGGAGCCCACCGATGAAGCGCGTTCTGACCATCGCCCTGCTCAGCCTGGCCGCCGCCGGCGTCCAGGCTGCCCAGTACCAGATCATGATCTACGAGACCCCGGCCGAGCTGGCCAAGCGCACCGATACCAGCCCGTCCGGCAAGGCCTACTGGGACCGCTTTGCCGCCTACGGCGAGCAGCTCAAGGCCGCGGGCATCCTGCGCGGCGGCGCGGCCCTCCACGCCGGAAACGAGGCGCGCAGCGTCACCATCGAAAGCGGTCAGGTGCGCGTCGCGCCGCGCCCGGTGGCCAGCAGCAAGACCGACCTCGGCGGCTACTTCGTGATCGAGACCGACAAGCTCGAAGACGCTGTGGCCTGGGCGGCGAAGGCGCCCTCACCCAGCACGGGCGGCGCCGTCGAAGTCCGCCCCTTCTATCCGGTTCCGGGCATGATGGCCCCGAGCCGCTGACCCACCCTCGAGCCGTACCAAGGAGAACGTCATGCAGTACATGCTCATGTACCAGGAGACCGCCAAAGACTTTGCCACGCGTGCGAATCCCGAGGCTGCCTCGGCCTACTGGGGCGCGTGGAACGCCTACATCGGCGCAATGATGGGCGCCGGCATCGTCGTCGCCGGCAATGGCCTGCAGCCGCCCCACACCTCGACCACGGTGCGGCTGCGCGCCGGCAAGCGCCAGGTCCAGGACGGGCCCTTCGCCGACACCCACGAGCACCTCGGCGGCTACTTCGTCATCGAAGTGCCGTCCCTGGACGATGCGCTCGACTGGGCGGCCCGCGCGCCATGCACGTCGACCGGCAGCACGGAGGTCCGCCCCGTGCTGCCCCCGCCGCCGGGCGCTCCGGTGCAGTGAGCCCACAGGCCGGACCACGCGATACCGGCCCGGCTTCGCGCGCCGCCGAACGGGTGGCGCGCGAGGCCTATGGTCGGCTGGTCGCCCTCCTGGCTTACCGCTGGCGCGACCTCGCCGCCGCGGAGGACGCGCTCGGCGAGGCCTTTGCGACCGCCCTCGCGCGCTGGCCCATCGATGGCGTTCCCGCCTCCCCTGAGGCCTGGCTGATGACCGCCGCGAAGCGCCATCTTCTCCAGCGTGCGCGACATGCTCGCGTCGAAGAAGACCCCGCCGTGACCGCCCTGTTCGACGGCGACGCTGCTGCACCGGACGTCCCCGTGGTGCCCGACGAACGTCTGAAGCTGCTATACGTGTGCGCCCACCCGGCCCTGCCCGAGCCGGTTCGTGCGCCGCTGATGCTGCAAGCCGTCCTGGGCCTGGAAGCGAAGACGATCGCCGAGGCCTTCCTGGTCTCGCCCGCGGCGATGGCCCAGCGACTCGTGCGCGCCAAGGCCAAGATCCGCGACAGCGTCTTGCGCTTCGAAGAGCCCGAGGCGCGAGAACTGCCGGCGCGCCTCGATGCGGTGCTCGAAAGCATCTATGCCGCCTACACGATCGCCCGCCATCGGCCCACCGCGCTGAGCGCGACCAGTCTGCAGCCGGCACCCGCAGGCCTGATCGACGAGGCGATCTACCTCTGCCGCATCGTCGTGGCCCTCCAACCCGACGCACCGGAAGCATCGGGCCTGCTGGCCCTGATGTTGTACTGCGAAGCCCGCCGGCCGGCGCAGTTCAATGCCCTCGACGGTTTCGTCCCGCTGGCTTTGCAGGACCCTGCGCTGTGGCGTCGCGACTTGATGACCGAGGCAGAGACCTGCCTGTGGCAGGCCTCCCGCCTGCGACAGGCCGGCCCCTTCCAGCTCGAGGCGGCCATCCAGTCGGCCCACTGCCAGCGCGCTTTCACGGGCGTGACGCCATGGAAGGCGATCGCGCAGCTGTACGGCTCGCTGGTGGCGCACTACCCGAGCGTGGGCGCGCAGGTCGGCCAGGCAGCAGCGATGGCCGAGTCGGGTGACCCCGTCGGCGCGCTGGAGGCGCTCGACCAGCTTGCGCCCGGCGCCGTGCAGAGCTACGCGCCCTATTGGGTTGCCCGTGCCCACGTCCTGCGCCTGCTCGGGCGCCCGACGACTGCCGATGCAGCGCTGTCGCGCGCCATCGGCTTGACCGAAGATGTACGGGTCAGGGCCTACCTGTCGGCGCAACGCGCGGCGCAGCCTGCCGCAGGACCTGGCTCGACCGCATGAGCGAGTGCGGCGTCCACAAGCAGACGATCGAGCTGTCCGGTCCCAACGCGGCCCGCACGGCAGCCGTCGGGCTCATCGTGCTGGCGATGGCCGGCGTGGTGATCGCGCTGGTTCATGCCGAGCCCTGGCCGCTGCTCGTTGCGTCGGGCCTGGTGGTCTTGCCTGTCGCTGCGCTCGGCATCATCATCGTGACGCTCGCTGGGTGGTTCCACGCAACCAAGTCCACGTGGACACTGCATGCCGACGCCACAGGCGTCATGATGACGATGCAGGCGGCCAACGGTCGCCGCTTCAGGCACGAGTCGGTGAGCGCCGCTGATGTGGCCGAGCTGGTCTGGGTCGAAGGTGACGCCGAGATCTCCGCAGGCGTGCGTCTGCAGACCCGCAACGGAAGCCATCTGTTCGTGCCGGCCGGTTCGTTCAATGCGCCCGCTTTCTGGGACTTCGCCCTGGCCCGCTTCGCCACGGTCCCCGCGTCAGGACACGCGGGGACCAGAACGGCGAAAGACGAACGCACGACCGGATGCGCGCCGCCCAGCGCGTGACGCCATGCACGTTCAACCCCGCCGTGCAGATCCTGAGTCGGGAACGGACCACTTGCAGCGTCTCCCGCCAACCGTGAGTGCCCGTATCCTTCACCGCCCGAGCCGCGGCAGGAAGCGCCTGACACCGCCCTGAGGTCGCACTCGCCTCATTGTCGCGACACCGTCCCTAGCGTAGTCACGCCCAACGGCACCATGAGACATCTTGGCAAGGCCACTTCGTTCAAGACCGCACGGTTCGATTTCACTTCGGACCTGCCTGCCCACTACAACGCAGGAAACCGCTTCTACGGCCGCGACGTCGCTGGCTACTTCTGCGACCAGCTCAGAGGCAACGGTCTCACGGCCGACTTCCTCGACGAGGACTGGGGCTGGCTCATCCTCGGAAGCGTCCAGCGCTCGACCGAGTTCGAGATTGCCGTCTACAACCTCAACGAGCACTCCGCGGGCGGTCAGCCGGGCGCGCCGGAGTGGGGGCTGTGGATCCGCGCCTTCGAGC